>UEXM01000898.1_pt2 | contig 24184 bp, 29 predicted proteins | sample 1796661 | NCBI WGS metagenome assembly UEXM01 (sample SAMEA4772469, study PRJEB27181) | metagenome | reverse complement strand
ACATTGAAGTAACAAATACTGGAGCAAGTTTCTTTGGGGTTTCCCCATCAATTGGAACGGTCACTACGGGCGCTGCTGGTAGTAGTGCCTCTGTATCGATTACCTCTGGCGGCGTTATGTCGTTTACAATTCCACGGGGAGACACGGGGGCAACCGGGGCAACAGGATCAGCGGGTACTGCTGCTACCATTACAGTGGGAACTACCACTACAGGAAACGCAGGTACAAGCGCATCAGTTACCAACAGTGGTTCGTCAAGTGCTGCAACATTTAATTTTACGATCCCTAAAGGTGACACGGGGGCAACCGGGTCAACCGGCTCACCCGGTAGTGCCGCTACTATAGCAGTTGGGACAACAACAACGGGCGCAGCAGGGACTAACGCTGCAGTTACCAACACTGGTTCGTCAAGTGCTGCTACGTTTGATTTTACAATTCCCAAAGGCGACACGGGAGCAACGGGATCAACGGGCGCAACAGGCGCTGCTGCTACTATAGCTGCGGGTACGGCCACAGGTCTTGCTGCGGGTGCGTCCCCTACTGTTACAAATAGCGGTTCTTCGAGCGCCGCCACGTTCAATTTTGGTATACCTGCGGGCGCTGCCGCAACTATCGCTGCTGGCTCAGCAACAGGGCTTGCAGCAGGTGCTTCGCCAACTGTTACAAATAGCGGCTCAAGCTCGGCAGCTACATTTAACTTTGGTATACCTGCCGGGGCAACAGGTGCGACAGGTGCTACCGGAACAGCCGCAACGATAGCCGCTGGTACAGCAACGGGACTTGCTACGGGTGCTGCACCTACCGTTACCAATAGCGGATCGTCAAGCGCCGCTACGTTTGATTTCGGTATCCCTGCTGGCGCAACGGGCGCAACAGGGTCGCCGGGTGCCGCAGCAACGATAACCGTTGGCACGGTGACCACAGGTGCGGCGGGATCGTCGGCAACGGTGACAAACGTTGGCTCTTCCAGTGCTGCTACGTTTGATTTTAGCATACCGCAGGGCGCAGCCGGTACAGGTTCAGGCGATGTCGTAGGTCCAGCTTCCTCGACGGATAATGCCATTGCCCGTTTTGATGCTACGACCGGAAAACTTCTCCAGAATAGTACAATCACGGTATCCGATACCGGTACATTTTCAACAGGAACCAACGCAAACTTGGAGCTAGACCCTAATGGTTCTGGAAAAGTTGTATTCAAAGGAAATGCAACAAAGGGGTCGGGCCAGTTTGTATTAAACTGTGAACAAAATTCGCACGGTGTTACACTAAAAGGTCCGCCCCATAGTGCGGCTGCGAGCTACACGCTAACGCTGCCAAACGATGACGGTAGTGCAGATCAGGTTCTTAAAACTGATGGTAGCGGTACGCTCGCTTGGGCAGACCGAAGCAATGTCACGCTTGCTGGATCGCTGGACTATCTGACAATCAGCGGGCAGGAAATCACGCGAGGTGCAATTGTACTCACAACAGATGTGAGCGGCACATTGCCTATCGCCAACGGAGGCACAAATGCTACTAGCGCTGGGGCGGCGCTTACCTCTCTTGGTGCAGCGGCATCAGGCGCTAACAGTGACATCACATCACTGACAGGACTAACCACCGATCTCACCGTTGCACAGGGCGGAACAGGAGCCGGAACCTTCACCGCAAACGGCGTCCTAGTAGGAAACGGCACCAGTGCTGTTACGGCTACCGCTGTTGGTACTAGCGGCCATGTGCTGACCAGCAACGGCTCCGGTAGTGCGCCTACGTTCCAAGCTGCTGGTGGTGGCGGTGGTGGTGCTACTGATATTAATGGTCTAAGTGATGCGTTAACTAACTCAAATAGTTACACTATTGGTCTTGGCAATCAGGCATTAGTATCAGATGATGGTAGTGCTAACAACAATATTGCATTGGGTGGATCTAGTTTAGCCAATACTACTTCTGGCGAGTACAATACTGCGATAGGTAGTTCTGCTGGAACTAGTAATACTACTGGTGAACATAATACTTTTCTTGGTGCAAATAATGCGACAGTCGGTACACTTACTGGCGATTTTAATACTGGTATAGGATCAACTACTCTACGCCAAATACAGGGTGCTGCTTCTGATAACATCGGATGCGGATATTGGTCTGGTTATACCCTTACTACAGGGTCAACAAATATAATGCTTGGCCGTCAGGCTATGTACTCTGCTACTACGGCAGCAAATAATGTTGCTATAGGACGGGAGGCTGGTGGTAATGTCACCACTGCTTCCTCCAATGTTATGCTAGGTTTTTACGCTGGCTCTAACACTACAGTAGAAGACAGCAGTGTTTTTATTGGTAATCAAGCAGGTAAAGGCACTGCCGGTACTACTAGTTATGGTTATAATGTTGCAATAGGAATAGAAAGTCTTTTTAGCCATAACGGTGTTTACGGCAATGTTGCTGTCGGTGCTATTGCTGGTAAATTTATAACGACAGGATTAAGTAATACAACAATTGGCTACCGTTCCGGGGAAAAGATAACAACTGGCTCAAGTAACACGTGTTTAGGATATCAAGCAGGAGATGTTGTTACAACTGGTACTGCAAATACAATATTAGGCTATGGTGCTGATGCTTCTTCAGCAACAGTAAATAATGAAATTACACTTGGTAACTCCAACGTATCTACACTTCGTTGCCAAGTGCAGACCATATCTAGTCTTTCAGATCGCCGTGATAAGAAAGACATTGAAGAACTGCCGCTTGGCATTGACTTTATCAACACACTGAAGCCTGTCAAGTTCACTTGGAATATGCGTGACGGTGCAAAGGTTGGTGAGCAAGAAGCTGGATTTATTGCACAAGACCTTGACAAAGCACAGATCGATGCTGATGCTGAAGATTATCTGAGCTTGGTACTGAAAAACAACCCCGAAAAACTAGAAGCCAGTTATGGCAAACTTGTACCCGTCTTAGTCAAGGCAGTACAGGAATTGTCGGCTGAAGTTGCAACACTTAAAAAGGAAATTAAAAATGGATAACGAAATTACCGCTGAAGAAATTGCACAGCACTATAGCGCAGCAATGGATTCAGTTAACCTGATTAACGCAGTCATCGCTGATCCTACTGCGTATGCTAGCGACGAAACAGTGATTCAGCGTAATGTTGATCATCTGAAGATTATGGTGGCAAAGGACTACTGGACTGACGAAGATATGACGCCGTTTAATGACGCTATCTCAGCAGGTGGGGCTGTCTGATGGCCCTTACCCAAGTTCCCAAGGCTCTGACAACGGGGGTAGCAGCGAGCGGTGCAAATTCGGACATTACCTCCCTGACCGGCCTGACCACGCCGCTGGCTCACACGAAGGGCGGTACTGGGCTGGCAGCCTTGGGAACGGCGACCCAAGTTTTGGCCGTGAACAGCGGAGCGTCGGCGCTTGAATTTCAAGATGCGGCTGTAAGCGGCGGCTACAATTCGATGCAAGTTTTTACGAGTTCCGGCACATGGACACGCCCGAGTGGCGTTACAAAGGTTAAGGTAATCGTAACTGCTGGCGGCGGGGGCGGCGCTGGCTGCCCGCTTGACGACGCCAGAGGCGGCGGTGCTGGTGGGGGAACAGCAATAGAGACAATTGATGTTAGCGGCACAAGTTCGGCGGCAGTCACGGTTGGAGCCGGTGGGACCGGTGGTGCGGCAGGCGGAAATTCCGGTGTAGCAGGCGGTACGTCATCGTTTGCGTCTTTTTGTTCCGCGACCGGAGGAGCAGGAGGCAATGGAAGTGCGCGAGGAGCGTCGAACAATCCCGCGACCGCAGGTGGTACCGGTAGCGGCGGCGATATCAACTTGAAGGGCGGAGACGCATACTACTACGCAGAACCACCTGCATCAAACGCGTCGTATGGCACTGAGGGCGTGACGAGAGGCGGTGGGAGTTTCTGGGGCCAAGGCGGGGTGGGACAATACCGTGGCCCTTCTGGTGGTGGGCCAACAACAGGGACATATGGCACAGGCGGTGGTGGAGCATCCACGGCGAGCGTGGTTGGTGGATATGCCGGGGCGGCTGGTGGAGCCGGCATCGTCGTCGTTTACGAATACAAGTGAGGTTGAAATGAAAAAAGCTCTGACAGACGGCAGCCGCATCTGCGAAATCGTGGACGACGGCGATGAATTTGAGGTGCATTCGTCTCTGGTCTGGGTTGATGTCGCAGACGACACAACTACGAAAGATGTGTGGGTCGATGACGATGTTGTAAAGTTTGAGATACCCGTCCCCACAATGGATGATCTCCGACTACGTCGCAATACTTTATTGTCAAAAAGCGATTGGACACAGATTAGCGATGCAACGGTAAATAAAGATGATTGGGCAACGTACCGCCAGAAACTGCGCGACCTTCCGGAAAACACCCCTGACTTGTCAAACATAGTATGGCCGGTGCCTCCTGCTTGACAATTAAGTATAATAATGCTAAAATAAGATTAACGGAGTAAGACATGACTGTAGAATCTGCTAGCTATATTAGCCAGCTTAACTCTTCAAACCCAAGTGCCAGTGATCCTTTGTCTGAGGGCGACGATCACCTTAGATTAGTAAAGTCTGTTCTTAAGACACAGTTTCCTAATCTCGGAACAACAGCCGTTACCCAAACGTCTACCCAGCTTAACAAGTTAGGTTTCCCCGTAGGGTCTATAGTAATGTATGCTAGCAACAGCATACCTTCAACTCAGACCATAAGCGGGATTAATGATTGGCTTCTGTGTGATGGTTCTGCATTTTCTACTTCTACCTATTCGGCTTTGTACGGCATAATAGGTAACACCTTTGGCACAAGTGGTTCAAACTTTTTAGTACCTGACTACAGAACATTCTCTCCTGTGGGCGTGGGAACCAGCTTTGTCCTAGGAACGTCCGGTACTGCCCTTGCTGCAACGGGCACAAATGTAATTAAACTCCAGCCTATCAACTTCTTAATTAAGACATGATTACATACAGAGGCGAAAGGTTCTCTGGATATAACAAACCTAAGAGAACTCCCGGCAAGAACAAGAAGTTTGCGGTCTTGGCAAAAAAGGGAGACGCTGTAAAACTGGTCCGTTTTGGTGATCCTAATATGAGCATCAAAAAGGATCAACCTAAACGTAGAAAAAGCTTCAGGGCCAGACACAAGTGCGATACTAACCCCCCTTCTAAACTTAGCGCAAGATATTGGTCTTGCAAAAAATGGTAACAAAGGAAAAATTATGAAAGAATATGCTAGCCCAAAGATGGGCAAAGTTGGAAACCGTCCTGTCCCCTCTAAAGGTGGTAACACTGCGCCGTCTAAGCCCGGTGGCAATCGCATGGGTGGGGGCATCTACGGCAACTCTAAGTACGCCGGTACTGAAGGGTCTATGCAGAACCACAAATGAACCCTACTGAACAGGCACACCAAGCCGGTCTAATATTAGACAATGAAGCTTTCAAACTTACAATAGAAAGGCTCAACAATGACTTGGTAATTCAGTGGAGAATGTCTCAATCTAAAGAAGAACGAGAAAACTGCTGGATGAAACTGCAAGCTCTGGGTTCTGTAATAGATGATCTCAAAGCTGTTATGGACGATTACAAAATAGAAAACACAGAAAGGTAACGACAAATGAGTGAGGCACAGACCAATCCCGAAGGGGAAGTCACCGAGCCAAAGCTTAACATGTTCGATGTCATGTTTGGAAGTGATGAAGACACCAATCCAGAACAAACTATCGAAGCCCCCTCAGAGTCTGAAGAGTATGAAACAGAAGCCGCTGAAGAGGAATATGAAGCGACGGAAGATGAAACAGAGCATGAGGAAGTTGACTACGAGGTAGACGAAGAAGTAGCTGAAACAGAAACCGCTCCAAGTTACACTGTTAAAGTTGACGGTGAAGAAGTTGAGGTTAATCTTGATGAGTTACGGAACGGATACCAGCGGCAAGCGGATTATACCCGTAAATCGCAGTCTCTAGCGGAGCAGAGAAAAGCCTATGAAGCCAATCTCCAATCCGTTCAACAGGAGCGTGAGCAATATGCTCAAGTTCTTGGTAACATGGCGCAGAACCAGAACTTAGAGCTACAACGCTTTGAGAACGTAAACTGGGCTGAGCTTAAAGACACTGATCCCATGGAGTACATGGAAAAGCGTCTGGAGTACCAAGAAACAAAGGAGAAGATTTCTGAGTTGCAGAACGAGCGAGTGCGCGTTCAACAACAAACTGAATCAGAAATGGGACAAGTTTTGCAAGAAAAAATTCAGAAAGAAGCTGAACTTCTTGCTCATGCGTTGCCCCAGTATTCTGATCCAGATTCTAACTTTAAGGACGATGTGCGTAACTACGCCCTTGGGTTAGGTTTTTCTCCACAAGAAGTTGATGGAATAGCCGACCACCGTGTTATCCTAGTGCTGCACAAGGCTATGATGCAGGACAAGGTTTCTACGGGGCCAGCTAAGAAATCTAAAAAAACCGCTCCAAAGGTTGTTAAAGCCGGAACTCCCAGAACAAAAGCTCAACGCTCGCGTAGGGAAGTTCAGGCTAAGCGAGAGAGGCTTGCAAAAACAGGTAATCAGCGAGATGCTGCAAATGTTTTGATGGACTTTATCACTTAACCTTGAAAGGAACTAAACTATGGCACAGCCTACTGGTGTGTTTGTTACGTTCTCGGCTAGGGGTCTTCGTGAAGACCTTGAGAATGTAATCTACGACATCTCCCCGACTGATACCCCATTTATGTCAATGGGTGGTCGTGAAGATGCGGTTGCGGTTAACCACGAATGGCAGACAGATTCGCTTGCGGACGCTGCTAATAACCACCATGAAGAAGGTGTGACGCTCGCTGCTGCTGAGCCGACCGCCACGACTCGCCTTGGCAACATCTGCCAGATCAGCCTGAAAACGACACTCGTTTCTGGCACTCTGGACGCTGTATCCAAAGCTGGTCGTAAAGAAGAGCTTGCGTACCAGATGTCCAAACGCGCTAAAGAACTGAAGCGTGATATGGAACGTGCGTATGTTGGCGTCAACCAAGCTAAGACGGCGATGGCTGCGGACACTACTGTTCGTAAACTTGGCTCGCTTACCTCTTGGGTGGCCAGCAACGTCAGTGCTGGAACAGGCGGTTCGGGTGCTGGTAACGGCGCTGCGCGTACCGATGGTACGGCTCGTACCTTTACTGAAGCTCTGTTGAAGGCGTCTATCCTTAGCGCTTTTGATGAAGGTGCCGACATCAAGTATCTGATGATGGCTCCTTCGCAGAAGCAGACGTTCTCCAGCTTTGTTGGTGTTGGTGCTACGGGCGGTTCGTCCAACCGTATTGAAGCTGGTGATCAGCGGATCATTGGTGGTATGGACGTGTACGTCAGTGACTTCGGTGAAATGGCAGTGGTTCCTAACCGCTTCCAGCGTAGCCGTGATGTCTGGCTTCTTGATCCTGAGTACTATGCAATTGCATATCTTCGTCCGTTCTTCCAGCGGGAAGTTGCTAGCACGTCTGACGGCGAGCAGCGTGCGATCATTGCTGAGCATACTCTTGTTGTCAAGAACGAGAAAGCTCTCGGCGCAGTCTACGATCTGTCGTAAGGCTAGGACTATAGGGGGAGAGCATCCTGTTCTCCCCCGTTCTAACTAAGAGGCAAAAGATGAACGATCCGATTAAAACGAAATTTAACTACGACCACAGCACGGACAACGTTGTCCTAGAAAGTGTACAGGACGTAGCACCGCTGCTAGAGCTTAACAAGAAAGAACTTAATAACGACTCTATGTACGGAACACAAGCAAACAACGGCATGCGTAAAGTTGCTAGCATTCCGCTGGTTGTCATTGAAAAATGGAAGCGTGAACTTGGCATCGATATAATGAATAAAAACGATTGGCCCAAGATTAAACAACTCCTGAATGATCCCGAAAATCGTTTTCTCCGCACGCATGAGAGCCAGTTGTAATGGCTCTATCTACGTACTCCGAGCTACTAAGTACTGTAGCAAATTATCTCAACAGGGACGATCTTACAGCATTGATCCCTACGTTTGTCACTCTAACAGAGCATAGACTGAATAGAGAGCTTAGGGTACGTGCTAATATGGTGCGGGCCATAACCACCACAACCAGTGGACAGGCTTTCTACGACTTTCCCAGCGATATGATAGAACTGCGTAATATAACTTACGATAGTGACTCTCAGAGTTTTGCGCTGAGTTATCTATCGCCAGAGTCTGTTAGCAGAGAGTATGGTTCAATAACAAGCGGACGGCCTAGGGCATACACAAGCTTAGGTACCGATCTTAAGCTTACCCCAGCACCTGACGCTGCCTATAGCATTAGCATAAACTACTATTCACAATTGCGCTCTCTTAGTGACAGTGTAACTACCAATGACGTATTAACACAGTACCCAAGTTTGTACCTGTTTGGCGCTTGCCTAGAAGGAGCTATCTATCTTAACGATACAGAGCAGACAAACAGGTTTGGCTCTGTGTTCCAAAAAGCCTTAGATGATGTACAACGTGCGGAAGAAGCGGCACGGTATAGTGGCACGGTTATGACAACTAGCATACAGGGCGATCCCGGTGCTATGGTTCGTAGAGGTGCGTATTGACTACTAACTGGGTTATTGATAACTTCTGTCTTGTACAGGAAAGTGGGGGGAATCTTTATACAGAAGATACTCTAAATGTAATATCTCTTCAAGAATTTAACTCTACTGTGTGGACAGAAGAAACGAGTACTGGCAATGGCTAAACAGATTTTTGATGTAGTAGGCTCTGGACAAAGTCGTTTCTCTGTCAATAAAGATTTATCTCCTTATGATATGCCACCTACGTTTTTCAACGATGGGGTCAATGTTCGTTTCATAGATGGCAAAGCTGGTAAAATCTTAGGGCATTCTCAAGTGCTGGGAACCCCTAGTGCTGCTCCCTACTGGGCAATTAGCTGGCTACAGGGTTCTACAGATTTATGGATATACGGGGGGTTAACAGGTCTTTTTAAGATTGCTGGAACCACTCATAGCACTGTTACCAGATCGTCCGGTGCGTACACCACGCTGGCGGGTACTACTAACAATTGGCAGGGAGGTGTCCTAGGTGGAGTGCTTGTCTGTACCAATGGCCTAGACGTTCCCCAAAGCTTTGTACAAAGTGGTTCTCTGTTCACTGACTTGTCTGATTGGCCTTCTACACTACGCTGCAAGACTATTGTGCCATTTAGAAACCACTTGGTAGCATTGAATCTTACAGATAGCGGTACTGAAAAACCATTTACCATCCGATGGAGCGATGCAATTCCTGCCGGAGCTAGTACCAATGGTGCAGACACTTGGAATACTGCGAGCACGGCCAGTGAATCAGCAGAGACCTCTCTAACGGGCACCAAGGGCCATGTGTTAAATGCCTTGCAGCTAGGCAATGAGCTTATCGTCTATAAAGAAGATAGTGTCTACGCCTTGAACTATGTTGGTGGTTCCTTTACCTTTAACGTCCGTGAGAAGTTCAAAGACACCGGCCTATTCAGCAGAGACGCTGTGATTGACCTAGGCGATGGTCGTCATGTAATGATGGCTACTAATGACGTACTGATCCACAATGGTAACTCGTTGAAGAGCGTCATAGACGACAATATGAAAACGTTTCTGTTCAGTGAGATTGATTCTACATACTTCTATAAAACATTCTTGGCTCATAACAAGATCAAGAATGAAGTCTGGATTTGCTACCCTAGGACCGGCTCTGCTAATGGTTTTGCTAACACAGCCCTGATCTGGAACTACAGAGACAATACGTGGAGTACGCGCGACCTGCCTAACTTAAACTTTGCTACCAAAGGTTTGGTAAACCCTGATCAGACTAACACATGGGCAGCTAGTACCGGTGTCTGGGAAGCTACCACACTAGCTTGGGCGCAACAAGAGTACAACCCTGCTATTGATTCTCTCCTGATGTGTGGCACGTCTGATACTAAGTTCTACTTGGCAGATTCTGGAACTACCTTCAACGGTACTAACTTCCTGACCACCCTTGAGCGCAGGGGGTTACACGCTGGTCGCACAGATGCTGTTAAGGCAATAAGCAGAGTATTTCCCCGCATAGAGGGTACCGGCGTTGTGAACATTAGCATAGGCGCTGAGCTACATCCTTTTGCCGGGATAACCTACAGCCCCTCTGTCCCTTTTAACATAGGCGTAGACAGCAAGGTAGATTGCAGAGTTCGTGGCAGGTTTATGGCCATCAAGATAGAAAGCGAAGCTGTTACCCAGTTCAGGCTGTCTGGATACACTGTTGAATCAGAAGTGGTGTCCGACCGATGAGCAGAGAGTTCCTTCGTTTTGATCCTACGTTGTGTCCTACCAACATAGAGGACATTCCTAGGTTCATAGATAGTATGCTGTTGGAAATACAGCCTGTGCTAGACTTGGTTCGCGACGGTCACTTAGATGTAACAACAGTGGTACCTGAAAAGCCACAACAAGGAAACATAAGGTATGCAGATGGAACTGGCTGGAATCCGGGAAGCGGAGAAGGAATATACTTTTACAACTCCGGTGGCGCTTGGGTTAAGCTATAAAAGATTAAACAGAAATCACCCTGATGTTCATAACAAAATTGGCAAGTGCATAAAGTTCATAGCCGATTCTATCAGGAGAAGTAATAACCAGCCGTACATAAAGCCTGAGTTTCTGTTTAACAAATTTCTCCAAGGCTACAGTGATATGTGGGTAGCCGTAGAAGGTCAGGAAATAACAGGATGCCTGATGATAGGGGTAGCTAACTATCCAGAGCAGACTGGAATAATTTCAGAAGCTACTGCTGGTAAGTTTCACTTTGAAACAATGATGCCAGCCTTGGAAGACTACTACAAGAAGCAAGGCGCTAAGTTTGTAGAAATACCCGGCAGAAAAGGCTGGGAACGGAGATTTGGTCCGATGGGATACAAAGTTAAAAACGTTACGATTGTAAAGGAACTATAAGATGGGCAGTATATTTTCACCACCTCCTCCAGTAGTGGTATCCACTCCGTTTCAGTCAGCGAGTGAAGGATCAAGTGAGATCAAGCCGTATGCTCCGGTAGAGCCGTTCCTTGAACAGATTTTACCTGAGATTAGGCAGACCTTTACAGAAGACCCTTCGCTGTTCACGGGTAGTCTGGTTCCCACCGATGCAGCACAGACGCTGGCAGCTAGGGACATCTACGGACAGGTGGGACAGACCTCTGCTGGTCTAGCCCCACAGTTCATGCAACTTGGTCAAGCTGATATCGCTAGGGGACTAGCTGATCCTAGTCAAGACCCTATCTATCAGGCGCAACTAGGGACAATTTCACAGCAAGCTAGGGACATGACTGAACGCGACAAGCAGGTTGCCCAGCAACAGGCTATAGAAGCTGGTCAGTTTGGCCTAGGCTCTACTGCCCTAGGTGAGCTACAGACGATGCAGCAGCAGAAGCGAGAAGAGCTAGCCCAGCGTCAGATGTCTACTGCACTCGGACAGGCCGAAGCCCGACGGATAGCCGCTGGACAGAGAGCACCGCAGATGTCACAGCAAGCCTTGCAAGCCCAGCTAACACCAGCGGCTCTGCAAGAGGCCATAGGTAAGGACGTAGAGGCTAGGGGTGCAGCTAGGGCCACTGATGCAGCAAGGTTGGCGCAGCAGGAACAGGAAGCACGTAGAGCACAGCTTGTAACGCTTACCAACTTGTTTGGCGGATTGGCCGGTCTTGGTAGCAGCACACAGATGCAGCAGACCAGTAGCGGATTTGGTAGCCAAGCGCTCGGCGGCGGCGCAAGTCCGTTCAGTCAGATTGCCAGTGCTGCTGCTACTGGGCTTGGCATGTACAACGCTTCTGACGTTAGGCTCAAAAATGAGATTACCTTCGTAGGCAAGCTTGAAAATGGCATCAAGATTTACAAGTGGAAGTGGAACGAAAAAGGCAAGGAGCTTGCCGGTGATCAGGTAGAGTTTGGTGTGCTTGCACAAGAAGTGCAGAAGATCGTACCAGAGGCAGTCATCACTGGACCGGATGGATACCTGATGGTCAACTATGGAGCACTGTGATGGGCTGGTTTGATTTTTTAGACGATGCTTCTAGTGGTTACGATGAAGGTAAACTAGGCGAAGAAGGCTATACTGCTACAGCGGACGGGGACAAAATTACATACTTTAAGGATGGGGTAGAAGTAGACCCTCCTGATGAAATTAAAGAAGCTTTTATGTCAGGGGATGACGAAGATTCTTCTTTGTTTGGCGATGTTGGTGGGCCTTCTTTTGATCCTGAGAAAGCCCTTAAAGAACTCGGTAAAATGGGCGAGCCTACGAAACAAGGAGCACTGTTCTCCCAAGCTCCGCAAAAAGGACCGGGTGTTCCAACGGGCAGTGTAGGTTACCGACCAACCCAAAACCCTTATGAAGTACCCAGCTACCTGATGAGTTCAGCACAGTACAACCAACAGATTTCAAAGTTGTTAGGCGGTTTGTTGTCTAGGAGCATCCGTAATAATCCAATCAAATATTTAGTGTGAGATAGACCATGGCTGAAAACATTCGCAAAACACCGCTTGGAGGACTTCTTCGCAGAGGGGCTACGGGAGACGTTCCTTCTGAAATGTCTGCTGTTGATCGGCTTAGGCAGTATCAGGAATCAATTGCAGCCCCCCCTAAACCACTAATCTCCCCCGCCGCGTCATATATACAGCAGGTTGCGCGTGAACGTGCAGCTTCTCCAGAACAAACTCCGGTAGTAGGATTTGGCGATAGAGCGATGTCTGCTCGTCAAGATGAAATCTTGCGCCAAGCAGAGTTGAAGGCAATTGCTGGCATGGCCACGCCCAGACTTTTAGACGAAATGTCTCCAGCGCGTGTGACCAACAAGGCGCTTAGAGATGGCAACGGAGCGGGAGACAACAACAGAGAGCGTTCCTTCCTAGAACGTCTGTCCCAGTCAGGTCTACTGTCTACCCTACAGGGCATGGCACGGACAGAGCGCCAGTACGGCGTTGGTCCCTTGGCTGCGTTCAGTGAGTCTGCACTGGATGTACAGGCCGCTAGGGGTGCTGCTGAGCAGGAGGCAGCAAAGACACAGGCTAAGGTTGATATAGAGCGTCTTAAAAACCAGCCCAAGCCACCTAAGCCGTCAACAGAAATTACAAATTTGTATAAAGAAATGGGAGTATACCAATCTGGTTTGAACACGTTTGACAGGATCAAAGGTATTCTTTCAAAAAGCATTGCAACTGGTGGTGCTGGTTCTGCACTAGCTGGCTTAAACAATATAGCAGCAGCGTTCAATATTAACTTACCTCCCGATGCTCAAACATCTGTAAACAAGGCTGTAGCAGAAATTAGAACTCAGCTAATTGCCTCCAGAGCATATGGTAGGGAAGCTAACAAAGACGAGCAAAAACTAATCCGTGCATTGATACCCGAAGCCGGTACATTTCAGACGATAAAAGAGCTAGAAGAGGCGTATAACGTTGCTGCTGCTTCTATGAAAAGAAAGGCTAATGAAACTAACGCTATTATGACAGGAGCGTATGGTTTGAATTCCTACGGCTCAATTGTTCCTAACAGCCCCCTATTTACATGGGATAATAAATAATGGCAGAAATGATAACTCTTTGGGACGGGACGAAAGTTAATGTTCCCGATGGACTGACAGATGGGGAGGTCACAAACTACCTTGCTAGGACAATGCCAAACAAGACAATTGAGCGTGGCATTGCCGTAGACATTGAACGAGAGTTTGACTTAAAAAGCGGAGTCGGAGACTTCGGTGCGCGTTTTGGTAACGCCCTTGCCAGCGGTAATCCAGACGAGATTAAAGCGGAGTTTGACGGCACTTTTGGCAAAGGCAACTGGGGAATTGCTGATTTTAGCGGCCAGCCCTTTGTCACACCTGCTGGTCTTAGAGCCGTAGGCATTGAGCCGGTGGATGACAGAAAGGTCATGCTGGACGGGACTAACACCTCTGTATACGACTTAGTAGATATTATTCCAGAAGCTGTAGTAGGCGCTGGAGCAGTGGCAGCAGAGTTACTTCCTGTTCCCGGTACGGGCATAGCTGGTGCCACCGCTGCGCGTGGTCTATTGTCTGCTATCAGTGGGCGTGGTCTAGTTGCTAGGTCAGCCCGTGCTGGTTTTGGTGACGCTGTGGCCAACGTTGGTCTGGAAGGTGTACAGAAACTACGTGGCACTCAACGTGAATCTCTTGGTGAAGTTCTACAAGACGCTGGCACAGAAGGGCTGGTTGTTGGCCTAGGTAGTATAGCACTAGGAGCGCCGTTTGCCGCAGTGGGGGGTGTAGGAAACCGTATCAAGGCTGCTTCTAAAGACATGGCACCGGGTACTCAGGGAACTCGCCCGGCAGGGCTTGAAGAGATGCTAAAAGCGAAAGACGCAAATATAGAAAGATTTAAACAAAGCTATATCGACGATGGCTTGTCTGAAAAAGATGCGCTTGCACAGGCTAACAAAGATGCCATGCTGCTTAGCTTCAGAACCTTGGTGGGAGAAGAGGGAGCGGTTGCCGGAAACATCTTGACTAAGATTGAAGGCGTAGGTACTAAACAACTTGGCGATGCTTTTGCAAAACGAACAATAGACTTTATGAACAAATTCCGTTCTATCGCCTTGGAGTCAAAACGCCTTGGCGACCCAGAAGCTACGACTATAGCAAAGCTGACATCGAACTTGAGCACTAGTGAGCAAGCTTTTGCTGCTAAGATTATGAAAGACCTTACTGAGTTTAACAGTTCACCCCTAGGCAAGATTGACAAGGCCGCTACTACGCTACGTGGTTTTAAAGACTTAGCAGAGCAGAAACTATTGGCCCAATACCGGCAGAGCATGAAAGCCTTTGAAGGTGATGAATTTTATGGTCAGTTTAAAAATCTTGGAAATAATGAGGTAACCCCCCAACGGTTGTCTAACTTCTTGACTAGGGTTTCGGACGAATCTGGGCTTAGCGTGGACGAAGTTGTATCGGCATTTGGCCCGGAAAGCCCCCTCCGTGGTCGCTTAGTCTCCCGCATAAATATTACAAACGAGGGCAAGATTGTCCCTGTGAAACCTAAGCTCAATAAGAAAAAAGAACCTACTAACTACGAAGGAAGCGGCATAACTGTACAAGACCTGTTCGATGCCGACAAGCAGATACGCAAACAAGCGTATGCTAAGAGAACTAATGTTGGAGCAGCTAGGAAAAACCTTGAGCTATCTGCCGCAACGCAGAACCAGATTTCTAGGCTTAGTGAGGTTCCCTCTGGTTTCCAAGACAGGTTGAAAAAAGTTAACGGGAAGTACTCTAAATTTGCCAATATCTATAGAGGCAAAAACGGGCTGTTTGAGCAACTTGCTAAAAGAAACACTGATGATTCACAAGCGTATCTAAGACAGTTTATCAATGGTAAAGAAGGTGCCGAGTTTGCCACACTGTTGGACAAAATGGATCAAGCATTCGGCCCCAACGCTGTGGGCGGTTCTATTGGCATGGAAACGAAGGAGCAGCTTTTAGGCACTCTGGGTGTAAACTTTATCAGGGAGAACAGGGTAGACATCACACGGGCTGTTGGCGTCGAGGCTCAAAAGGAAGCCGCTGCTCGTGCACTCAAACAGATAGGCATTCTTGAAGGAACACTTACAAAACGTGTTGGTGGCGATAAGGCAAAGCAAGCAATGAAGCAGTTGTTCCAGCAAGACTCTATGAAGGAGTATAAGAAGCTACTGAATCAAGTTGCCACAGGTACTCCAGATAGTTCTGCAAAAGCCACACAACAACTCGGTCTAATAATGAGCTTTAAAGAAGCGGAAGATTTTGTAACTACAACAGCACAACTAGGGTCTAATCTTTCAAAAGCCGATCTTGACGATGTTATTACAAACTTGCGTTCGTTGGATGCCCTAGACAAAAGGAGTGGAGATTTCTACAGAGATTTGGTCTTTAGCGAAAATTGGGGAAAGGTCATTAACGCAATGGCAGAACCAACCTCAGTTAGAAAAAATGAAGCCATCAAGGGGTGGGCAGACGATTGGATCAGTGCGCGTAGTAAGCCAAACGGTGTAGAAAATATGACAGAACTGTTTGGCAAAGAAATGTATCAAGGTATGGATGACTTGGCGTTAAACATACGTGGTGCATTGAACATTGATCCAAATGCTGGCGCACTGTCCGTAGCTGAAGTACCACTAACCATTTTCAAAAGCTTACTTAGGCTCGATTTTCAAGGAGCTATTAAACCCCTTAGTTTCATTTTTGGGACAAAACAATTTGCTCCCGGTACTGATACGTACAAGAAGCTAAACAATAGTATAGAAAAGGGGATAGCACAGGAAAAAATAATTAAGGACTCTTCCGCTGTGGGCGAAAAAGCACTAGCCGCTGCACAGAAATCTGCCAACGGTGTCATGTCTGGTAGGAACGGATTGTTTGCAGCGTCTGTGTCTTCTTATCTAAACGAGGCAGATCAAACATATCCTACTGAAGACGAGGTGCCGGTCGTAGCCCCGAAAAAAATCGAAGAGATGGCCCCTGCTGCGCCTCAACAACAGAGCATGGTCCCAACCGACACAGGGCTGGCAGCAATACAACAGATTGCCAGCATGATACAAGGCGTAGGTACATCAGGTCTGGAAGAGGGCGCTGATATAGCAAGGAGTGTGGCGTAATGGCTAACATATTTGATCAGCTAGAACAGGCTGCTGCCGAGGGAGGAGCGTCTGAGCCTTTCAACTACGCTATGGATCGTCTGCCATCTATGGAAGAGGCAGGGGCTGGCACTGTTGGTGCTGCGACTAACTACCTAGCTCCTGAGACAGTAGACTATACCAAGCAGTTTATCGACGCTGCCAAGGAGCAGTACATAGACCCTGCTAGGCAGCAGTTCAACGAAATGCTCCCTACTGGCGTCACCGTGAGCGGTAGACCTAGCTTGACTAATCCTACATTGACACCAAGGTTGGACCTTAACGCTGTCTCTCCCTATGTCCAAGGCAGCGCAGAGGCCACCCTAGGGCAGCAGGGCTTGCTAGGCTACAACGTCAATGCACAGGTGCCTATGGGCAGTGGCTTCACTGGTGTTGGCAACTATGGACCGCAGGGTGGCAATGTAGGGATCAATTATGCACAAGGTGGTCTATCCGCTAACGTTAGTGCTCCTGTGTCTGAGCGAACCGATAGCGTTAAGAGCTTGCTCAACAATATTACAGCCGGTTTCCGGTACACAAGGAACTTCTGATATGGTGGGTTTGCTAGATTACGTACAGCGTCTCATAGGCATACCCGAAGATATGTCTAGTGATCCTGCTGCTAGAGGTGTGATGGGCATACCGCAACCGCAAAGAAAACCCGGTGGGCTTCTTGGTATGTCTGAAGAACCAACGGACAATATAGTTTCTCAGCTTAGCTCATATATAGATAGTAATTTTCCAGCATCCCGGTATCCGGGCGCACGGGCAGCTATGTTGGGAACTATAGTTTCAGAGGCTGGTGAAGATATGAGATTCGATCAGGAACAGAGAAGCGGTGGACCCGGATACGGTTTGTTCCAAATGGAAAGACCCCACTACAGAAGGTACGTAGGGAACAAAATATATTCGAGACTTAAACCTACTGAAGCAGAGAAGGCAAGGGGCTTTAAACCCTACTTAGACACAGTTGGAGCAAGTTATAATAAATTTTTAAAAAATAACAAACTACAAGATTCTGCACAATCTCAAATTAAATTCATGTCCGACAGGATCAAAAAAAATAAACAAGTTATGGAAGCCTTCAAATCACCCGATCCGTCTAAAGCAATAGACGCTCTCACTGGTCAGATAATTAAACCCAGAGCTTATCTAAACAAATCAACAAGACAGGCCGAGCTTAAACGTAGGCGTAGAGCGGCTGGAAGATTTTAAATGGAAGGCGGCATAGACATACGCCTTGTTGTCACAATTGCCGGTATCCTGTTCAGCGTAGCAGGGGCCAGTGCGGTGGCCAAGATGCAGATCAAGCAGTTAGTTGATCAGCTTCAAGATATGGAGCACCGTATGCGTAAGATGGACAGCCGTGAAGACAAGCTGGCTACGCTGGCTGAGACACAGCAGCAGAGGATAGACATCTTGGCAAAGATGGCAAGCCCAGAGAACCTACGCAGGGACCATATGCAGCTATCAGAGCTTTTGGCTAATGTCAAACAGCTAGAAAAATTTTGTGACAGGCTATATGCTATGCACAATGGCAAGCACCCGCCTGTGGCAGACATAAGAAAGGCAGACTGATGGGTATACCCTTTGAACTAATCACAATGCTGGGATCAGGCTTGCTCAGTGGTGTGATGACATTGTTTAGTCAGAACCAGAAGGCCAAGCAAGAGGCTTTCCAGAGGGCCATAGACGGCCTTGCTGCACAGTCACAGGCTACAGACTTGGCCCGTAGGTACGAGAACAAGGGCTTCCAGATCACGCGTAGGATCATTGCCCTGATGGCCGTGTTTGCTGTGATTGTCTGGCCCAAGGTGGTCGCTGTGTTCTGGCCGGAGATACCTGTCAACGTTGGGTACACTGAGTTCAACCCCGGTGCTCTGTTCGGTATTTTCGAGGGGTCAGAACAGATCAAGTGGCAAGCTTTGAAAGGCTTAGTGATCACACCACTAGACACACATTTGCTCAGTGCAATTGTTGGTCTGTACTTTGGTGCTTCAATGGTAAAGAATGCGAAATAATTCATCAGATAACTTCTGCGTAGACTGCACCTGCAACAAGAAGTGCCACTGTTCTCAGCCCTGTCCTCAATGTGACTGCGGGGATTGTAAATGTAAGAAGATGTACAAGAGGACTACTGGATTTGCAACGAGCGGTTGGGCAGAAAAAACAGTAGATATGGAGTAACCATGACCGTAACTATAAAACTTATGATGATTATCCTACTTTGGAACAACGATGGATCATTTGAGAGCAACGTTTCGGAAGTATCGGCATGCCCTGACGTAGAGATCGTCAGAACATTTATGGAAGAGAGGCGTGTAGCTGGTCAGGTCAAGAGTTGGGCAGCGTACTGTGAAGCGGTAGAGTTCGGGCACGATACTGCTACTTAAACGGCGGCCCCCAAGCCCAGCCGGTCAGGCTATAACGCACACCCTTGGTCACTGGTGTTACCCTGTGGTAGTAGTAACTAGGGAAGACAACGATCTTCCCTGCGCGTTCCAAGGCTGGCTCAGCTATAACACGCTTCCTGTACGGAGCACTGGGTGACCCCCAACTGAACTGGAAGTCACCCCCTTCGTAGTCATCATTGAGCACAACGTTGAAGGTAAGCTTTCGACATTTGTTACCCGCCTGAACATCGTAGTGCCAACCGTACCTCTCTTGCTCAGTATACTTACTAAGCTGTAGGTTCTCTACTCCGGTCAGGTCAAACAACCAACCCATCTCTAGGTTGGCCGTCTGAACCCAATCGAAGACGATAGACCTGAACTTCTCGTCATCTATAGCATACAAAGAATTGCTTCGTATGTTAGTGTCAGTCCTCCCGTCTATGACCGTGGCTTCCTGTTCTGCAAAGTTATCACTCAGTTTTATAACTGCCTTACAGAAGTCTTCGTCCATATCGGGGACAGAGCCACCAGAGTAGAAAACATTACCGTACATTTTTATACACCGCAGCTTCCTCCGTGTCCCGTGATGTCGCAGATGTCATGCGTCTCTAGTCCTTCCTCAAACTCTTCGCCCAGTTTATCTACAGCCTCACTATAGGACACCGAAGATAAAGGCTGCCCGCCCCTACATCCATCAGGGTACACCGTGAAACCTCGCAGCCTGTGAGCGTAACTAGCAAGGGTATTAGCAAAATCGTCAACAGTGTCCTCATTGTTAAGCTTGCTCCCCCATTCTGGCAGGTTGATCGTACTGCTGATAGACATATCCACGTAGTCCTGTACGTCAGCTTGGAACTTCATCCTGCGCTTATAGTCACTGGCTAAGTCTAGGGCAGACTCTATGTTATCAGGTTTCACGCCGTACAGGTCAATAATCTCCTGCGCTGCGCTGTCTATCACGTACTGGTAGTGCCACTTGTTGCCACCTTTGAGGTACCTGCGCTTGTAGGCAACAGCAAAGATAGGCTCAACCCCAGTAGAAGTACCAGCAAGAATACCAATGCTGCCAGTAGGGGCAATAGCCCGATTAGCAACAGGACGGGTAACGTTAAACTGATCAGCAGTCTCTCTACTGACCTTATCACTGACACCTTTGTACACAGAGAGCCACTGGTGCAGTTCATCGCTAACTTCATACTTCTGACCCTTCTTGATAAGCCATTCGTGCATCCCCATCAGGCCAAGACCAAGCCTACGGTTCTTCTCTCGCGTCAGGTAGACCTTCTCGTAAGGCAGTTTGGCTTTCATAGTACCGCAGATAAGGAACTTGGTGGCTAGCTCTACCACCTCAGAGAACTCCTTAAGGCTGCTGATGCGTCCCATGTTGATAGAACCAAGGTTGCACACGTCGCTATCGTCAGCGCTGGTCACTTCTGTGCAAGCGTTGCGGAGTGTCTCATTCTCTTTGTCGAAGAAGTTAAAGCTAAACCCCGGCTCTGCGGTCTTCAGTGCCTGTCGCACATTAGTTTTGAAGACGTCTCCTACTTCTCCCGTCTTCCAGTATTTCAACAGCCACTCTGTGTCATAGTTGACACTGATGTTCGTCATGTCCAACGGTGCTGCAAAGTTGAAGTCCTGTTCCTTGACTTGGCCTATGCTGAACCCTGTCTGGCCTACATCCATATCATACCAGTTCTTGCTGGCCAAGAAGGCTCCAATGTCACGATGCTGCCAGTTCAGGCTGGCATAGATAGCAGACCGACGGCTACCGCCCTGCATGACCCTGCGGCCAATTTCGTTGATCATCTGCATCTTAGGTATCGGGCCACTGGACAACCCACCTGTCTTGCTCAGGCCGGAACCCTCTGGGCGATAGATCGAATAATCTACACCAATGCCACCACCCGTCATCAGACAGGACTCGGATTTCCAGCTAAGGTTAGCCCAATCTTCACGACTGTCCTCTTCTGCTTTCAACAGATAGCAGTTGTTGAAGAACTTGTTAGGACGACCGGCGTAGTACAGATAACGGCCACCGGGAATGAATTTGAGTTCCCGCACCATTTCAGTGAGAGTACCTACCTCGTCCTTCGAAAGCAGATCACCGCACACATCGTCTACCAAGGTCTTGGACAAGTCATCCCAAGTCATGCACCCCTCGTGGGCATACTTGTGCTTGAAGATGTCTTCACTGAACTTGGAACGGAACATTGGGTTTTCGTTGGATTTAAAAGTCATTGCAGTCTACCGGCCTCAAGTTGAATTTATGAATGTTCTCGGTTAGTTCTTCTCTCAACAAGTCTAGCAGCTTCAGCGAGTCTATGTCCAGCAAATCTATGATCTCCTCACAACTGTAAGCTTCACTGATATCAAGAAGCTGCTCTTCAGAAAGCGTGTTCACCTTGTGCCTCCTGTTCTGCCTTTTCCTCTCCAACGAGGAACACCGGACGACCTGACCGGAACTTGACCTCTAGCTCGTCGCCCCAACACGTCTTCTTGTGGGAACAGTATGAACAATTGATACCAAGCTTCTTGCGTCTTGACTGCTTGTCCACCACAGTATCAAAGTGCCTCTCAGGCGGCTCTGGCAGGGCAACATCGTGCTTGATGCTGGCAATCTTGGCACTGGTGTCCTCTATGTCATGGTGAGTATAGGTGGCTAGCTCTCCACCAGACTTGTCAAAGGCCAAGAACGTACCGCTCTTTTTACCAAAGGCGTTGGCATAGCCGCTGATCTGACTGATATAACCAAAGGCATCGTCGTCAGGCAGTGTGCCGTTCTTGAACTTCTTCATGCTGAATGCACTGGCAGACTTAACATCGACCAGTTCACCATCTATCATGCAATCGATGTGTCCCTTGATGTCGTCTATCTCAATCTCAGCTTGCATCTCAGTCACAGAATGTCCAGCTTCCTTGGCCAAGTAGATCAACATTGCTTCAACAATGTCACCTACCATGAACTTGAGCTTGGTCTGTGGGGTGAAGCTCTCCGCTTGGTCGTCACCGTTGATATCGTACCAGAGCGCCCTGCTACAAGGCTTGCCAATGTTGGACATACGGAGCCTAGGATTAGGTGCAGCTTGGCTGACCCATAACTGTTTACGCATGGCGTCCATCACCGTGGCACCTAGCTCAAACAGCAGCCCTTGGTCTGGTTTCTTCTTACCGTTAGACACCAGTTCGTAGATATCGTCTACCAGTGTATCAATCGTCTTTGTCTTTGTCATGTTCCACCTTCACTATGTTTTTATGATAAGCGCGATTTCCGTTTTTGACACTACTCAAGTTTCCGGTATTGTAACCATGACGCTCAGCAAACTCTCTGACAGTCATATTCTCAATCCTGTGCTCAACACCGTTGTCGTAAGTTATTGTAAACGGCCCTATGTACCTACCATTGTTAACACCAGAAATTTTTTTATCGCTCTCAACTGTCCTGACGGGTGCGTAAAACCTCTTACCACCAATGTTCTTATTGTAATAATCATCACTCCCAAGAACATCCAGATCAACCTGTACCTTCATCTCGTTGTAGTACAGGTCACGTTTGTTTTTACATAGTAAAAGTATAACAAAACTGAAAGCTCTTTTTCCAAACTTTTTTATGTCCGGTTCAAGATATTTAGAACTTGAACAGTAGTATTTCCAATTACTCTCCGTTGTTCTCTTTGTCTTCTTATATCTATACAGGTGCTTGCAACCTATATAACTCTTACCGGACTCTTTGTGGGTAATCTGGTAGACAAATCCAAAATGATCTCCCGGATTGAATCTGCCTACCAGACTAGTGTCCCAATGCCCGTACTTGGGCGCTCCCACTTAGAACGGAACGTCGTCGTTAAGATCGTCCACTGCCCCAGCCTTTGGCTTCTCGTCAAAGCCCTTGGACTTACCGCCCTCCGGGACGTACTCTACAGGGTCAGTGATCTTCACAGCGTTCATAAAGGTAGTAGTACCAGTACCAAAGCTGTTGTTATAGGGGCGTTGGCTGACCTTTACCACGGCCTTGCTGCCATTGCTGAGCATGGTAGGCCCACCGTAGTCGTTACCCTCTGCGTCGAACAGCATCGGCTTGTAGTTGCTCTTAAGCTGGACATAAGCCATGCCGTCCATCTTGTTATCGTCCTGTTTAACAGCAAGACCAATTTTCTTGGCGTTCTTGACCTGATCACCTTCAAGACCGAGCGCCACACTGTAGCGGTCAAACTTGTCCATCTTGTCGAAGATGAAAGGGAAGAACATTGTGCCTTCAAGGTATGTGAATGAGTTAGCCATTAGTGTATCTCGCTCCAGTTGTTTCCAGTTTGAACGTCGCAGTCTAGTTCGCAGTTCAGTTTGTAAGATTTGTTGACCTGACGTATAGATAGTATAACACAGTCCTTGGCATGATCAACATCTTTTTCTGATGTTTCTAAAACTAATTCGTCATGCACCATTGCTACGATCTTGGCATCTAGTTTTCTCCTTCTCAGATGGTAGTCCACGTACATAAACCATTTCTTCATCAGCACCGCAGAACTACCTTGGATCAATGTGTTCAGTGATGCGTGGGCTGAGCGTACTCTAAGAACCCTGCCGTCTAAGGCTATGAGCTTACCTTGGCTCTGGCCTTTACGCATCACCGCTTCGGACAACCGCCTATACGACGGCATGTTCGCCATAAATCTCTCACGTAGTTCCGCACCGTCCTTGGCCGATCCGTTAATAACACTCCCGATTTTAGCGTCTCCCGCTCCATAGAGAAGCGCGTAGATGAACGTCTTAGCTTGCGCTCTATTCTCCAGACCAGCCATTTGTTGATTAGCTGTGTGTACGTCACCTTCCAGTACCTCCGTTGTGAATTTTGAATCGTTCATGTAGTGGGCCAGAACACGTAGCTCAAGACCCGCAGCGTCGGTGTCTAGCAGTACCCTGCCTCTCCCAGCTTCCCACAGCGACCTGCACTCTGTACCGTACTCCGAGCGCACCGCAGGAACCTGTTGCAAGTTAGGACTGACACAACTCATGCGGTTGGTGATAGCACCCAAGGTACGATACCTGCAATGTACCCTAGACTCCTCAGAGCAAGCCTCTATCCACGCCTTGACCAATGCTGATCTCTTCTGTAGCAGGAAGTACCGTGCCAGCTTCTGTGCCACTG
>UEXM01001121.1_pt1 | contig 24206 bp, 8 predicted proteins | sample 1796661 | NCBI WGS metagenome assembly UEXM01 (sample SAMEA4772469, study PRJEB27181) | metagenome | reverse complement strand
GGTATTCCATTTTTGCAACAGTATTAAAGTTAACATTTCTGGAGATAGGATTTAAGTCCGATACTGAGTTTTGATCACTTACAAACTTAGAAAGAGCGAGAGAGCCTTCAATTACCGATTTATTTGTCAGCGACATTCCGTTTTTAAAACCCAAGGTGGATTTCTCGACCAGATTATTTACCAAGGTCGAATTAAAGATTTCACCCTTTTTGTCATCTTTTTGGATAATACTACTGTTTGACCCCGACACTTTAGCTGTTAAGTAGTTATCCGCTCGAACAAACACTGAGCCGGAGCCCAAGTACTGGTCTGAATCAATCGCGTCGTCGCCGCGGCGTTGAACGGAAATTACTTTTTGAAGATCAATTTGTAGAGGCATGGCTCCAATACTCAAGTTACTCAAAATATTAGACTTATTCTCCTGGGCCGTCTTGGGCAAATCAGGTGCAAACTTTATCCTGTTGGATGTATTGCTTCGAATCAATGGGGAGAAGGCGTCAGTGCTTGCACTCAGCGTTGTGGTATCAATTGAGGTGTTAGCCAAAAGTAAAGTTTCAGGCGACACATATCCAAATTTATTAACTGATACGGCATTAGAGTTTGCCACCGAATATTTTGTCACTTCGGTGTTAATACGATCAAGAAGGCTCTTGTGTCCTATTGTGGGAATGACTGTGCGTTTATTGTCCACCGCCTTCCCGATATAAGAAATACCTACGTTCTTTCTATCGACAATCACATAGTTGTTAGCTAAAATCTTTACTATTCTCCTCAACGACTCTTTCTTGGAAACATAAATTTTAGATCTAAAATCTTGAGGGGAGGAGTCCCCTGATAGCGGGACAGATAAAAGCCCAGACAGCCCATTCACGAAAGTCTCCACTGTTGTAATAATGGTTTGGTGATCTATTTTTCTAGATACAGGTGACTTAGCAAGCGCAAGCAAGTTTTTACGCCAAGTGCTCACTGGATAAGTCTCGAATGGTGCCGAGCCAAATACAAATGAGACGGCGGCTAAATAATCATCAACCAGAACTTCCCAACCATCGCTTTGTCCGGGTTGGTATGAACGTGCGGACGTCAACAACCCGTCGCGAATATATGTTACTGCTTCGTGGGTTTTATCCGAAAAAACCAGTTCAAGCTTATATTGAACAGCTCCTCCGTTAAGATTTTGTGCATCCTTGTCTATAAAAGACATGGGGACGATTCCGTTGTTGTTGGCTGCGTCAATAACAATTGTTCGCAATTCTTTTCCCAATGTAGCAACAGGTTCATAGGAAGTAGTCCCCTGTATATTACATTTCATTGTCATAGCGGGAGTTAATGAGTTCCCATACATTCCTGGGTTTACCACCCTACGATATACTACTGCGTCGTCAATCCCAAAGGCGCTTAACAAAGCAGCGTCGCTTTTAATCAAGCGCCCGAAAGTAGAATTATTCTTTGCATAGGAAAGAAGGTCGAAGGATACTGAACCATGAACCATACCCTCTTCGCTTCGTGAAAGGGTGACGTCGGAGAAAAGGCGACCGGCAGCGGTTCGCGTTGATTCATTATCGAAGTTCAGATTTTGCGCGGCAGTTAAAAACCTCTTATCTACAATCTTATAGTTAGGAGCAGAGGTTGCCGTTACGCGGGGATGTGGAATAGAGGGAGAATGAGAAACACCTGCCATCAAAGTATTATTGTGGCGATGCACTGCGCCGGGCCAGATAGAACCGGAAACCCCATAGGGCTCTAGTGTTTCAGCTAGCCGGTAAATCTTAGCACGGAGTGGCGCGGCATTATTTTTGATTATGGTTTCCTTTATAATTGATCCAACAAAGATCTTTTCTTTATACTGTCGGTATGCCACAACCATAACATAAAGATTTTCGGTTCGCGGGAGAGCCACCGTCATTTTGTGAGAGTTACTATAAATGGACTGGCGAGCCATCGATCGTGTAGAGGTAGCGTCAGTCAGACCTTTCTGTACAAAATCCGATTTGGTCAAAGAAAAGCTCTTTTTTCGTACCGACGCACTTGGGTTTCTGATTAAGGTGTTGATAGCAGGTAAGCTCGCCGCCATCGAATCAACAGCCATCTTATCCGGCGAGAAGACGACAAGATTAGAAAATTCCATGCGATCCAAGGGTCGGGAGGTTTCATTAGAAATCTGCAATTGCAGCGCAATCTGTCCATCCTTATGGTTTTTGAGTCCTATTTTTTCTAGAGATGCGAAGGGAATAGTTTGTTCGAAGGGGCTGTGGGATAATAACATTAGCACGGTTCCTCGTCTTCAGCTGTGTAGAGGTCGCGATTAAATCTCAAACGGGAGGCATTTGTAGAGACGGCTCGGGATGGAATATTTAATTCTTGAAGGACCTCAACAGGAATGTTGTTATCCACCAATATGTTCATATAGTATTCAACGTTACCTACACCATCTATATCGTTACCCACTCGACGCGGGGCGATAAAATCTTGAGAATCTGTGGGGGTATATACAAGTTGTTGGTAACCTCCGCCGGAGCCCGATAAAAACACTTCAATCTCAAAGTTGTTTTTTTCAAATGTTGTGTTAGCTTCTAGTAGTTCTAGCATCAAGTAGTTTTCTTTGAGAGCTAGAAAAATAGAGGTATCTTCAAAAAACTCACTGATGCTGTCATTATCTAGCATATCTCCCTGCTTGAAGAAGGTCTCATAATCTACCGTAATATCTACCTGAGGGATGCTCTCGATCTCGTCGTTAGTGTTCAAGTGAGTAGAAGCTGCACTAATCGTGGGCTCAGAGAGAACTTCGAGTGTCCAGGCTGCATTATACTCTGAGTCTAGAGAAGAATTTCCTAGGGGCTGCATCCCCACCTTTCCCTTCGTCTCAAAAGATTCGATATCAAAAACTTCCACATTATGGGCTGGGTCCGAACCGTTTAATGCGGGTATCACACGATCTAGAAATGAGTCGACACGAGTCTCAGCGCCGGTGCGGGTTGCTGCTACCTTCAGGCGAGGGGTGTTATTTAAAATACGGGGATTGGCGTTGTTTTGATCTTCTGTAAACCCTGACCCGCTCACATCATAAAGGATGTCATCATCAAAAAATGCATAATATTCAGGACGTAGTTGTCCAATAGAAAGCAAGTATTTACCGTATTCAGTTAACTGAACGTCGAGGACTTCCTCTTTTTGATTAAAGAATTCCATTACTTGCTCCTCTTTTTATTGGGCTGAGCGCTTGCAGCGCGGCTAATGGAGGCAGGAATAGCAGTGGAGGCACGAGCTTGTCGTGTGGTCGTCGGTTCTTGTGTCACAGGCTCTCCTCGTCGGAAATTCTCGGATTGAGTAGCATCTCCGGACTTGTATTGGACTCCTTCATCAATTTTAATTAGCTCAACTAGGGAGAAATAATCATAAGGCCAGTTGTACGAGTATTCGCCGATTGTGTCAGGGAAGGCGCTGGTATCTTCTGTTACGAGGCTTCGTCGGTACTTCTCGAAACTCTTCTTAGCTCGCTTCTTGACTTTGAATACCATCCATTGAATGTCTTCCGAGTTTTCGGCGATGAGATTCAAAACTTCCTTTTCTTCAATAATAACTTCTTTCTGTTCGAAGCTGTCGGCGATACTTGGGGGCAAGTTCTGCCACATATCGGCGATATCTTGTTGTGAGAGTTTCGCAGAGAATTCAAAAGTATACATTAAGATAGGATCAATAGTGTCATGGCGTGTAAAGTCGAAACGTGGAGGGAAGACATACTTGTTCAGCTGCGCAGCCAACTGTTCCTCGCGTGCTGCGGGGACATTCGTAAAGAACATTCTTCGGTTCTTGACAGTCTTGAACGGTACAGCGACTACTGCTTCTTCCAATAGATTCTCTTTCTTTACGTTGCCAATCCTCATGGCTCGTCCCGCGGGGAATCCAACAATGCTTGCCAAGGATGGATTGTCGGCTGTAGTGTTCGCATTTTCTATAGTAGCAAAGATACCTTCGCTGCTACCACTTGGAAGTAATCCATACTGGTGCCACATTCCTTTAATCACGAGGTCAGAAGGATTAGTGACCCCTGCATTGACCGAACAAGAAGGCGGGTGCGTAGTTGTAACGTCCGCAAAATTCATTACGGGTGTTTCAAACTTAGACTGGATGAGCCAGTTTTTCTTGGACTCGACTGTGCCCGGCGGAACACTATTGATATAGTCTGTCAAATTAAAGCATGAGTCAATTTGCATAATAGGGTCTTGTCCGAAAACAGTGGAGGAATAGGTGCCCCCGAAGGGCTGGTGTCTTCGCTCGAAGGAAATGGTGGTGTTTGATAAAATGGTATCAAGTGTGGGGACCTCCGATGCGGCCGCGGCAAAGGTAAATGTAGCCATGGCGGATCCCGAAAAGTAAGGGGGAGTTACGTGAACAAGGCTCAGGTTTGCGCCGGCGCCGGGGAAGAAGGGGGTACCGAAGGCAGTAGCTCGGGAATACATTTCAAACGCATCGTAATCCGCAGTTCCTGATGGCGACAGAGTTCGATGTAACTTCAGCCGCATTGTGTAGGTTGTTCCGCTTACTACAGGCTGGAATTCATCTTCTCTCTTGGAGACAAAACTGGCTAACCCTTCATCAAAAAAGTTTATGACCTCACATAAAAAGTTATCTGCCGCACGTTCATAGAGAGTGCTGCCGGCTTCCTGCACCTGTACAGCTGTGACCTGTCCACCACCGCCGTCGAGATAATCGTAGTTACCGTCAACGCCCGTATCATAGAAGAACCCGGAGCCTGTTACAGAACCCGATCCAAGATATTTCATGGGCTCATATAGTGTCTCAAAAGGCAATCGTTTAAATCCATAACCATTGCCGCCGGCGGGGGCGCTCACAAATTTAATCTGCTTCTTTTGTTCAACATTGCCTTCCGGGAAGGCTGTGATATTGGGGTTATTTTGGGTTGCTATAGGCAGCGTGGTCGGCATAGAAGCGGTGTTTACAACAATAAAGTTACTTACTGCTAGACCCGACTTAATAGTATTGTGTATAATACCGGGTGCGAACATCGGCTCTAAGGCGGCGCGCCATGCCTGTTGCTTGGTAACTCCTGTTGGGAGCTTAGCATTCATGGTCGGACCATAAGACTGTGAGAAGAGAGTTGCCAACTCTAACGTACGTTCAGCTGGATAAAAGCCCTTATATGGAAGGAACTTAACCAAGGCATCGCACTTCAGGGAAATTTTATCTCGTTGCAACTGACTTCCTGTTGAACGTTTATTATAGAGATCCTCGTCGATTGCCTTAAAGTATTTCATGAAGTCGGCATTTGTGTAAGTCTGGAAGAATCCGGGTTCCGAGCTGTCTTGGATCGCGGCTCCAGTAAGTTCGAGGATCCCATCGATATTTGCCAGGAAGTCGCCTTCTTTTTGGCTCTCATAAGTGGCGATATGAGAGCTAATTCTGAACTCTGGTACAATGGACATATCTTTACCTACTAGGCGCATGCGATGAGCGTAGTCTACATACTCAACATATGGATCCTTTCCGGCTTGACTGGGGGCTAACCATTCTGTGTCTCCTGCACGTACAACATCTGGTGGAGAAGAGCATGTTATCATAAGTCGCGAGGCATAGGTAGCTGCCGGCTTTGTAGATGAAAGACCACCAGGGGATGTATAGTAACGCGAATAGGCGTTCATTAGTTCACCAGAGCCGTCTAGAGGTGAGACCGAAGAAGTGGTGGTAAAGTTAAGGTGACCATCTAGCGGCCAGACACTGGCACTAGTAACGCCCGTGATCCCTTGAGAGTTGGTTTCAGAACTAAGCTCACTTCTCACGCTTCGACTGTTATTCCAGATGCCTGCGATCGAGAATTCTGTACGGGAGCGCACAATATCGCTATACACATTAACTGCAGCGGGGTACACTCTTTGTGAGTGATTCACTACTGTTCTTAATCCCTGACCCTCGCCGGTGGTGATATACCTTACTACCTCGTTGTAGGCGCCCTGAGTGTCAACGTCGATAGTCAGTCCGAGTCGGTTATTGAGCCCTTCGTGATTGAACCAGTCTAGGTCGTTACCAAAAGGAACCGACACAATCATGTCATTCATTTTATTGGAGTTCACGGTGTCATCCTGCATGAAGAACTTGACCGGAGAGTATCGGCTCATGATCGGAGGCTCAAAATAATCCACAAAAGTATTAGGATGTTCAGGTGAGATATACCCAATTTTTCGATTGCGGACTATGTTCGGGATAGCACTGGGAGCTACAACTTGCCCAATCATATTAGACGCGCGGAGCTTCCGGGCAATAGGATGGTCCCCGGTGCGGATCTGTTTCCACGTGGGGTACCCGTAAGGTCCGTTGCGATGGAGCTGGTGGGCATTTTGTACGTTACTGAGCCCACTTGCTGCCAAATCAGAGTTGACATAAGCATTTATCGAAGTTCCCAGAGGATAACCCAGGATATGAGAGGATGCAGTCAGAGGCTCATGAATAAGGTCAGTTAGTCCTACAAAGTTTAATGGGGTAGACAGAGTCGAAAAGTCCGAAGCAAAAGCTGTCGATGATGTTATGAGTTGCGTCAGCGTCGACGCGCTATAGCAGGATGGAGGCTGCAGCCCAAAAATGCTCTCTCCTGTAGCTAAAGAGGCTGTCACCCAGCTGTACTGTTGTGTGGAGCGTGGAATTGCGTGCTGTACAAAAAGATTATCGTAAACAGTGACAGTCTCATATTCACCGACAAAACCCTTTCCGGGACCCGCATAACTCGCTTCTGGATCACCTTCTATTCTCTTTCGGGGGTTTCTGTTTGTCTTATGCCACGATGGAACTGTTACATAGGTCAATTCGGGCACAGAGCCGTATGCAGCATCCGAACCAAACGGACCGCAATGAAGAGTAGCGCGTTGCTGCAAGCCGCGGTTTTTACCAATCTGGTCTACGACTGTAATGGTCTTCGCAGCCACTGGGTCTACGGATGCCGAACCAGACAGTCCATAATTAATAACTCCCTGGTTGCGGTAAGGAGCAGCATTATAAACGGACAATTCTTCGTGCGCTGGATCCATGTATCCGCGGGACATAACCTCGTAAGAGCCAGGTGCACTAAATCGGTTTACAATCACGGTCTGGTTGGAGTTGCTGCCAGTTCTCTCCGGTAGCTCATAATTGCGATTGCCGCCAACGTTCGATGTTGAGGCAGTCAACGGGAAACGACCACGAGTTGCGGTCGTTTCGGGATAAAGAGAGAAGTCAAAAGTCTGCTTGCGGAAGAATAGATCATTCTGTGTACGTGCTGCGGTACTCACAACCTGATAGTTCTTCTCGTAGTTACCGATAATTGTAGATCCGGAGCGCAACTGAATGTTACGAATGTTTACGGGGCGCTTGGCAGCTTCTTCGCGCAAACGAGGAGCAATCGGAATATCAGGTAAAAATCCTTGAGGAGCAGATCCCGATGGAGAATTGCCGAATGGATAGTTGGGAGGGACGATACCCAGAGAGCCCGATTTAGTAGATCCAGACGTCAATAGTCCTAACTCCACACGGAAACCCTCTGGGCGGGTCTCACGCGTGTCTGTGCCGTCGTTTAAGGCAATGTGGCGGTATTGACGACCACCAACATACTTTTCGGTGAAAGGTCCCTGCATGGGGATCCCTGTGCCTCCTACGAAGTCGTGGTGGAGGTCAGTGACCATAGTGCCCGATTTGTAAAGTTCTTGGACTCTCTGGTTGTATCCGGTGTTAACCGATGAACTGTATAGACTCAAGGGAGCAAAGATATTTCCATCACCTTTACGATTCTGGTCCGTGTTGATACTAGGGTCCATTCCAAAACCAAGTCTTTGCTTAGCTGATGGATTGAAAACGTCGGTCGTGTCTACCAATTCCTCGACATCTGAATCAAAGGAAACCATAATATTAATGGGAATATTAGTACTGGGCACCGTTGGTCCCCATGGGGCTGTGGCGGCAAAAGTGTAATTGGGACGGGCATTCTGGTGTTTGGCAACGCCTCCCATTACAACCGCGCCGTCGGCCGAAAGATTAACCGGGGATCCGATTCTGCGATTGTAAGTTTGCTTGATAGCCTCCTGAATCCCATGGCGCGCGTCGTCTGTCTTTTTGAGATAGCGATGCCAGTACACATTCTTTTTATCCGAATCATCTACCGGAGCATGAACTTGCTTCCACGAACGCTGCGCGATAGGGGTTCCTCGCCCAAGCTGACGTTGTGTAGCTGCATTGCTCGGCTGAAAAGAGCTGGGAAGTGTGGGCGATGATTTAACTGGGGGAGACGCTGGTGCACCTATCCCTATGACAATGCTGTTAGTTTCGTCGTTTTCAGCTGCTGGTCCACTGCCGCCCGGACCTATATTAAGTCCGCCCACCTTTTCGATGAACGGAAACTTGCGCTGGTATTTAGATCGCTCAAGAATATGGTCCTCAATAACAGTGAGTATATTATCTGAGAAGTCAGCTGACGCTGGTACCAATTGTGCTAACATAACCGAGAGGCTAGTATCAAACCACTTATAGAACTCGTAGAACTTCTCAAAATCCAGTTGCTCGTTGCCTACTTTCTCGAAGAATTTTTGTCTCATAAACTTTAGAGACTTGTATTCCGGGCGCCATTGGTTGATCGCGTCCCCAATTAGGTTGTTGAAATCCTTAAGGTTAGCAAAATAGTTAATGATCTCAACGGAGATCGTCTGATACATACTCTTTTCAAATGCGAAGTAGTAATGGATCGGACGAGTATCGGGCATGAACACATCTTGATCTGCTGTGTCTAGTACCTTCACCATGTCTTCTGAATAAATCTGCTCCGGGAGATTGAGCTTGGACGAGACGACAAAATCTTTATCTATAGCAGTAGTAGAAGATGCTCCAAAAAGTGCTCCCTGGGCAGTATATTGTTTATTAAGAATGTTACCCAATTCACCAAATCGCACAAAGTCTGCCGATCCTGAACTAAGATCTTCTACGGTAAATTCTCCGGACGCATTAGACCCCGTATTTGTAAGGAACTCCCAGTTGAAAACCAGAGTGTCAAATTTGGTGATGTCACCAAAAGATGCGGATGTGTTGAAAGGATAAGCATAGAGATGAGGCTGGAGACTACCGTAGTTCTCGGTGTCTAGCACATGACCCTTCAGGGCATGATCTTCCACATAATCAAGCCAGTATCTGCATGCGTTGGTTTTTACATCGGATGTCTGCAGTAGAGTACCAGTGAAGTTGGTACGATGTGCTCCGATAAATGGGCGGCGAGAGCCCGTAATAAATCCAGCTGGGGGAGCTGTAATCGTCCCTGATACAACGAACTCCTCTAGAATAACTCCGGCTTCTGCACGGTGACCACATAATTCAATAATATAGTTTCCGGTGGTTCCTCCGTCAACAAAACTAGAGAGAGGATAGTTTTCTGGCTTGACCCGGACAGCCAAGTTCCACCGTGTGTCGTTATAGATGTCTTCATAAAGGTCACTACTAAGTTCAGGAACCACGCCGCCGGCTGTTCCCGTCAGGACAAAACGTGCGTTGGCTGAATCTACTTCATCCCGGACCGTAAAAACTTGGAAGTTAACTTCGTCATTAGATGGCCATGTAATATCCGTACCATTATTAGCAGCACCATGAATGCCGAATACGGAGGAGCTAATCGCGTTAGTATTGAAATAAAAGTTAGCTGACCGTTCTGGCTTAAGAGGGAGTATTACCTCCGTCTCCATAGTATAGGCGTATCCATTAGCTAAGGGGCTACTTGCGGTAATAAACCCAACGGAGCTAGAGTTAGTACTTACTGGGTAACTGTAAACGACGGCGTTTTGGTTAGTAGTGGTATTAAAGTTAACAAAACGATCAGCGCGGACGACTTCCGTGCGGTTGTTACGCATTTGATATTCAACATTGTCCGCATACATGTTAACGCGGACTAGTTCTTCATCAATGCCAAAGCACCTAATCAGATTCCGGAAAGCCTTGAGAGTACCCTTGGACTTGTAGATATAAGACAAGTTATTGTAGATGTTTTGATAGATCGTATTTTTAATATCCTGCAGGGATTTCTCGTATACTAGATCCTCACTTCTATCATTGAGTTTCTCTAAGATGTCCGCATCAATAAAAAGTTCTGGTGATACGAGTCCGTTAGAGGTCAGTAGTTTTTCGGCAAAGGGCAACGGCTTGTTGCTTCCACTAGTGTATTCAATATTTTTAAGATCTGTCAAGCTTTCTACTTGAAGATGCAGAGTATCAAAATAGCTGGATATGATCTGGGTAAGCTTCTTTAACTCACCTGTTCCCTCATCGTCTTCTTCAGTGATCCATGAAGGAATACTCTTATAGATAGAAGCGTTGTTGCTTCCATCATGAGCAGAGCCGGATGCTTGAAGGCGCGCAGAGAGAGACTCAACCAAAGGACTAAAAGAATAGATAATTGGATCTTTAAACTCTTTAATAGCCGCATTCGAAATTACAATAGCAGAGCCAGTGTTTCGTGAATTATTGGTATATCCTTCCCAGGAGCCATTTGAAACGCGTCCGGAATAGTCTAGCACCACACTATCAGTAGCTGCAATTCCTGTAATACCTTCATTGAACTTGAAGTAAACCCCAAGATTAATATTAGCAGTCTCACTAGTTTCTATAAACGGGGTGGGATCGCTATTAACTCCACCACCAACTTGGGTAAACCAATAAAGCCCCACCTGTTCGGAAGAACGCTGGGCTTTCCAATAGCGGAACTCATCCAGCGATCCAGAAAGTTTGCCCGCATTGGCCGCGGCAGTGGTACCCGAAGGGGCAGCGATCAGGGCACCAACATTGGCGCGCATGTTTACAGAGTTGACGTTATTAAGTCCGACAGAGCCCACTGTTTGCTCATTGTCAAGCTGTCCGTCCACATAGAAACGAGTCAACACACCGTTAGAGGCAGACAAAACAGTGACAGCATAGTGATGCCAGAGGCCGTCGGCAATAGATGAAGTGGTAACAGTAGAGGATCCTACTGATTGTTGGAAGAATCCTGTAGACCCCGAGTAGAGGGTCACTAAAAACGGATTCAGACCATCCGTAGTACCCGAAAGCTCAACGCGGAGGCGACCATAATCCGTAGAGCCAGACGTTTCGCCGTTCCAGAGATCAAAAATAACCTCTTTTTCAGTCGATCCAGTAATAAAGTCTGTTTTATTAAGCCAGAATTCGACGCTAGCGCCCTTTGTGGCAACATCTAGCTGAAGATTTGATGCTCGATTTTTAGATGGCTCGTAGTAGTTGGATCCAGTGAACTGCAGAGAATACGGTGACATCCCATTGGGGTTTGTATTGGGTCCGCCTTTAACATAGATATATTCTGGGACAGCGGGGAGTCCGTATCCGTCAGATGTACTGCTAACTCCGCCCCATCCATCCGCGGAGAGAATTACATACCCATTGGTGCGAGGGTACTCATCATTAAAAATATGAAGATCTAGATAGGTGGAATCGTTTTCCCATTCTAGACGCTCCTTAAGAGATCCGTCATATGGGTAGGTGGAGTAAATACGCTTAATGGACTGAGCATAATAATCCGCGGCATATCCATACCGCGCAAAGGATGCGGGGTCCGAATAGTTGACACGGGGAATAAATCTCTCTTCAGCAATGATGTCTTGCTCATGGTAGCCGACCGACTCTATCTTGGATGCGATATCGTCTGCTGACTTGTTTGAGAGAGATTTAATATTTTGTGTGACTTCAAAATATTTCTTGATGCTCATAACTTAATTATTCTTCAACTCTAAATTTAAACGTTTGTGGTTGTTCTCTCCACGATCCTATACTATCATTATAATAGGAAAGTTTTATCTCATACATATATCCATCATCCAGAAGAGCCATATCCAGATCAAAATAGTTACCATCTACATCATATGACATTAATGTGCTTAAGTTCGATCCAGTACCGTAGGGAACCGCATCCAGATTGTCTGTGACCCTCGTCACACTATAAGAAGCACTTGGCATGATTTCTGTGGGATTGTTTGCCGTTGCTACCGTATAAATGGTAGGGCTCCAGTTCTTATCGCGGATAAAGAATCTAAAGCGCGCGGTGTCCTCGCGAGAATAGGATTTCTGTAGGTTGGTACAGGAAGTGACTTTAGTAAATGTAGGTGCCGCGGCGTAAGTCGGAAAAACCTCGGGGTAGACTGAACCGGTATAAAGTTGTACGCCGGTGGCAGCGTCACTCCAAACATCATTAAGTTCGGCAATAGGATCAGTAGCACCTCCAGTGATGGCAAATTCTATCTTATAGATACCCGTTGAAACTTTAGTGGCGTTGACACTAGTGGCTGCAGGACTCGACAGGGTAAGTGCGCTTCCGGTTGGAGTACCGAAAGAACTTGAGTAGATACTTACCGCAACATTTGCACTATAATCTACCAAGCGACCCCTAATATAGTTATAGAAGTAAAGGGAGTTCAAGTTATCAGCGGCGGGGGCGCGGGAGCTGGAATAATAGAAATTCTCGCGATCGTCCATCAAACGTGAATCCCAGCGCGCCTCCAGTACCGGTCTCTTAAAAAAGAATTCGGTGGAGCGGGCAAAGAACTTTTTAGTATAGTAAGTCTCGGTCGCTCCCGATACGTTCTGAAGAATTGAGCCGCTGCTAGGTTCTCCCGCCGAACTAGAAAAATAAGCCTCTTGGCTCGCTGTCAAGTGAACTCCAAATCCATAGTTGTCAAATCCGCCGCCGGAGGAACCAGTAATCCACTGCTCAACCAGAGAGGTAACATCTAATTCTAGATTTTCATAACCTTGCGGGAATAGAACATTGAAATTGGAGGCTGTTAAGTAATCGCCGCCGATCGTTGTCCATGATGTGCTATTATTTGCTTTCATCCAGTTGGACGTCCCTAAGTCTTGATAGTTATCCATGTCAAGACCGGTACCTTCGTTCCACGACCGGGAGACTGGCGCCACTGTCAGGGTAAAATCTTGTGGTAATGTCCAGGGGGTTTCGGCATTGAACATCTTGAGATAAAAAGAGACGCTTCCGGAAGCCGGAATTGTTCCAGCAGTTCGGTCGGCTTTAACACTATTAATAGGAAACTCAATGAGAATGCGAGACAACTCTTGGGACTGCCCATTAGACCCCGACTCTTGTCCATAGATCGAGAATACTTCTAGGGCGTCAGCATAGCCCATATTGGAGCCGCTGCCGCGGGTGACGAGGTTGGCTTCATAAGCATTCGTAATAGTGTTGTCGGCACTTGCAGTGTATCTTAAAATAGCCATTATTGAATCGATCCTTTAATATCAACATTGGGGAACTTAAGTTCGAAGACTGAATTGGAGTCTGCATCAATCATGCGACCGTCGGCACTCAATCGGTCTTGAAAATCGAAGCTAGCATCAGTATAACCAGCACCTGTGCGTCCTACAATTTCTATATCGGTCACATCAATGACGCCATCAATCTTTTGCAATACTTTATAAAAATCAGTAATTCGAATTGACTCCCCGATATCATACTGGTGGCGAAGAAGGAAATTACTCAATGCTGCATTAGCACGACTAATCACACTGAACCGGTTGGCGCCTAAGTCGATAGCCACCGTATAATTGATTCCGAAGTTGACAATAGAAGCATTAAGGATATCTATAGTATCGTTGATGACCTTATATTGAAGTAGCCAACTTCTTAAGTTGTTCTTCAAGGTGCTGTTGGGTACCACCAATTTGCCACTACTGTTTTGAGATATTACGTAGATGTTCAGATTTCGTCGGAACTCATCAAAATCTCTCACCACCGTAGCACGTTTGACGGAGCCAAACTTTGGGGGCATTGCATAGGCAATTGTTTCGTAGTCTTGTGCAGTAACAGCACGACTTTGAGCTGCATAGTATCCAAAAACACGTTGCTTAATTTCGTCTGACGAAGGTAAAGAGATATCTCCTACAAAGGGTTCCTCATTGGTAATCTCTAGAGAGTTAACAACGTTATTCCGAGTTGAAAGCGATAGAGATCCCTGGGCTGTAAAGCGAAACTGCGGATTATTAGAATTAACGATCGTGCCCACAGCTGCATTTACATCTGCCACTGTATTCACACGATAGCCGATGCGCAGCGTGGTATTGGCTGGGGCAATACCGAACTTATCCGTGCTGATGAGGCGCGTAGGATCAAAATCTCTAGCTGTAATATAGTTGCGACCATTAAGCTCAAGAATTACAGAGGAAGGGTCTACTACTGATTCCGAAAGAAGTTCCGAATCCGATCCATACCCGAATTGAAGGAAGGTCTGTTCGTCGGCGCCGCGCTCTACAGTAAAGCGGCGCGCAACGGGAGTGGCTTTAAGAATATTACGTACACTGCCATTAGTCGCCGTATTCGTGTTGCGAATGGCTTTATAAATTATATTCTGGGATAAATGGTCCACCTCATAATAGGTGTGCCCCTCGGAATCGACTACGCTGATTACTTCAGTCACGTTGGAGGTATCGAGAGGAATCTGTAAGAATCTTTGAAATTCGTCTACTTCCACTTCTTTAAACTGGAGTCGCCCAGAAACGGCGCGCCCTTGCGCACGGATGATATAATTAACGGGGCTCACACCCACTACATCGCCGGCAGCTAGCTGATTAGTGGTTTGGGAAAAATCAATGTCTTCCAAGAGCGTATACATACCGCCCCCAGTGGAACTAAAAGTACTTCCGGCGCGCAGAACAGGCGCATATGCCATATCGGGACCACCAATTAGAGTACTGGCTGGCACCTGAATGTAACAGGTGAGTAGCCCATAAGAGGATGGGCTTGTGTTTAATTTGAACCCCATCTGCCTTGCAAGGCGAATCACATTATTGTATTCGAGTGCTGTCTCTAGGAAGCTCTCATTCGTCTGGTAGTCCAGATAAAAAGAGAGAATGTCACCCACATAAGCAACCGTATCCAACATTAACGATCCAAACGAAGATTTGTTGAAGTCCTTGTATGTATCGGGGTAATATCTTTTCGCGTAGTTTTCTAGATCTCGACGAATCGAATCAAAGTCGCGACTGGTATAATCAATTGGTTGTAGTTTTTTGGCCATAATTTACTTCTCTAAATAGGTTGATCCACTTGAATTTGAATAGCTGTATTTATCTGCAGGGGAACTATCGTAAAAAAGATAGAGACTGACAAGTTGTGAGGGAACAAGTCAGGGTTATCTTCGGGGATCTTGAATTTGATGTCATCGATTTCGATATATGGTAAGTATTTTTGTACTTGCTCATTTATCCGCGTGGCTATCTTACCATAGGTTTCAGGTCCGTTATTATCAAATAAATACCTTCGCAAGCCAACACCAAAGTTCATGTCCATCATCCTTTCCCCTGGGAGGGTCAGGACCAGCATTTTTAAGTTCTGTTTGGCTAGTTCCTCAAACGTGGTGTTAAGGCGATATGTGCCAAACACACTGTCCACTGTTAAAGGTAATGCCGCAGAAAGTCCCGAACTCATCTCTTATTCCTCTTGCTGATCTGCACACTCTGTTTCCTCAGCTGCAATCGCTCCAGCTCCGTCTACATTTGTGAGGGCGTCCGTAGCTTCATTCATAAGTAGTTCTAGTAGTAAATAAATCAAGCCTAGTGGGCTCGGCGGAATCATAAACATACCTGCTACTGTTCCAGTAAAGTCTACACCATCAATAGAAATGCGGGGGAAATAGTCTGCATCTTCTGCGCCCGTAGTATTCTCCAGCCCTTCTTCTCCTGCTTGAATCCCAGCATCTACTATACAGAGAACAAGCTTAAGAAGGTCTTCTCCCGTTAAGTCTTCATTGATCTCTTGAGCGGGCACATCCATAGCGCTTGCCAACTCATTAAAGGCGAATCCTGTGCCTGTCTTAATCAACTTGGAAATCGCAACGTGCGGATCTATCAGTTCGGCCAGTCCCTTCAGAATATCAATTGGAGTCTTGATAAGCATCTTCAGGATAAAGTCGCGGGCAGCGTTACCATCACCCGGAGGTAACCCATTCGATGCGGCTATAGCCTCCTGGGCTGCGGGGCGTGTAAGGTCTGGTAGATCTCGGAAGTTATCGTCATTACGAATTGTGGTGAGAAGAATGTCTAGTGTTCTGTCTTTGGTACTCTCAAAGGCTGTTTCGATATTACTAAAGTATTTACCCGTTAAATAAAAGTTCTGAAGGATAGGTATGAAGGTGATAGCGTCCTTGTTGAAGGTCGTGGCAAAATATTCTTTGTACGATGGGCGGGTGGATAAAAAGCTTATGTCACGGTCTTCAAAGGTGTAGTTTGTGAAACCACTGTTAAAAATATCAACTCCCTCTTCAAATAAAATAGCACGGGTCACCATTACCTGGCGCTGGACGATCTCATCTTCGATAGCATTCGCAATCCACTCGATGATTTCAATATCGAGTCCCTGTTTTCGCTCGTCCTCAAAGGCTCCTACTTCGTAGGGGAGCAGGATAGTATCATCAAATGCCTGGAATAGTAATTTATAGAGGGTGGTTAATGATGCCAAGGTGCCCATAGCGCCACCGCGAAATGCAGGATTTGATGCTCCTGACGAAATAGGCGCGCCTTGTCCCGCAATTGTATGCATGAATTCGCCTACTTGAGATGCGGAGAAAAGATTGAGAAATCCCGAATCTATAATGGAACGCTCAAAGCTATAGCGTGACTCCTCTGTTACTAATCTTGTTATATATGGATAAATTCCTATCTGGACTTCAGGATAGTTGCTAATATCGTCCCATGCTATGTGCGCTGCTTGGATTACATCATTGGCGCGATTTAGAGCATCCAACCACTTTTGTCTGCGCGCGTCTCCCTTGATCCCCCACGAGCCGGCATTTCTGCCATTAATACCGCCATGAGCTTGAGAAGAATCGGCGTTGACTTGTACTACATGTCCGATAACATTGGGATACTCTGCATTCCAAGCGGTATTATTAATCAGCGGGAATGTGTAGCCATCAATGACTTCAAGATGAATTACTTCGGTTGGCATGCTTAGAATCTTCCCCAGCTCTTGCTAGTTGAGGGTGATTGGTCGTCCTTCGACGACTGGTTCGATGTCTTATAGAGTCCCAGCGCGCGGGATGCGGCAGCTACTCCATCGAGTGCTGGGTCAAATATTTTAGCTCCGAAGTCTCGAAGCAAGTACACCTTTTCTGAACTTCCAGTATTACGATAATACCATAATTTGTAGGCTCGCGATATTTTGCCTGTAAGGACTTCCGGTGGATCTGGAATCGAGGCATCAGTGGTGGAGTATACATCAAAGCCCACCCAATCCGAATCATTCAACGAAACCATGGTTATATCGGATTCGCCGGTGCTTCCCTCCGCCGCGGCAGCAGTATCACTAGTCATTATAAATTTAGGTACCACATTGTAGGCTAGAGCTGCTGGTATTTCCGGAGAATCATCGAAAGGCTGATAGTCACCGGACTGGAGAGCTTGAGTTGCCTGTTGTGCAACTGCATATTCATCCAGTTCGTCGTCCGCCCGTAAGGCAATTCTATAGATCACAATATTATTCTCGTCGGTTGTTTTCACACTGGGTCCTTGTCCATCATAGGGGAGGGTCTCTGATGAGAACCTCTCATATATAGGAAGTCCCGAGAGATCGAATGGCTTGGGGGGAGCATTGACGATGTGTCTTAATTCGGTGTATGGAGGCTCGACGTTAGTACCTGCCTCTGACATGGCTGTTTCTTTAACTGTCATAAAGACTAAATCACTAGTGTTGAATTGCCTCGTCTCGGAAACGTTAATGCTCTCCAGAATATGAGCGGCGCTGTCGCCCGCTGTAATTTTAAATGCTTCTATAGATCGTAAGAAAACAGAGTCCATAGACTGGGGGTTACTCTCCGGGAATGAGTTTTTGACGGCATTATTAACAGGGATTTTTCCAAGGACTAAACGCTCAGAGATCAAGAAATCAATAATTTCATCAAAGCCAGCAAAGCCACCATTATCGACAACTGAAAATTGGATATCGGCAGGGAATGCAGTGGATCCATCTTCGAACTTGATCCCTCCATTTTCCTGTACACTGTTGCGTCTGATTTTGAGATTAAAATATTCTACAAGGTCGCTGCGCACAAGAGCTTCCTTATTTTGGTCCTCGTTGGCTAGGTAGCGGAGCATAGAAGCCACAATCTGTTGCCTCATGAACACCTTAATAAAGGGCGTCTCAATTAACTCATCAATTTTAAACGCCGAGAAAACAAAGATGTTTTTAACTATAAACTCGGCAATTGCCACCTGCACTAAGAGGAGATACATCCCGAATTTAATCATATTACGAATCTTCTTCCGGAGAGGTAGGTCGGTGTCATTGCACGCGGATTCTATAAACTCTTTCTGCATCTGTGCAAGGATTCCGTTAACATCCAGAAGATCAGAGACCTCATCGGGGGGACAATTGGTATTAAGATGGAAAAAATTCAGGGACTGGAGGGTTGCAGCACTGAAGACCCCATTTCTTCTTACATAATCAAACACCCCGTCCGTCAAGATAGCATAAGCATAAGCGAAGTGTCGGTTTTCAATCCGTACGCGTGTAGACATTTCTAAGGGAGAAGAAGGGTCCTCAAACGCATCCACAAAAACTTTTGTGTAAGCATTTTGTGAGGTCTCGTCATTCTCGAATCTAAACTGCTCTTCATCGACAAGTAAGGTCTCTGTAATATTAGCAGGAGGAATATAGTCTCCGGACGACTGGTACTTAATCACCATATTTGGACTATTGCCCTGGTTGACTTTGAAGAGCCCAGTGTCGCGAGGATAAGCAATAGAAAGTAGGTTACCTTCTAAAAGATCCGTCGCCTCGACCTCGTATATTGTGTCAAGAAAAAGTTTTGTCTGGAGGGCCTGTGTGGTGAACTCACCAGTTGTAGCTGGCAGACCTAGCGCATTTAGTTCTAGGAGAGCCTGATCAAGAATTGGGTCGCGGCAACTTCGATCGACGTTCAGTGAATCCATTACTCCAGAGACAACGTAGATGAGCTGAAGCCATTTTTGCATCCACTCTTGATTTCCTACATACCCTGCCGAGGGCCATGACGGCGAACTAGGAATTATATCTTGTCCGGACGATGCACCATATAAATCCGCTCTATCCTGAGATGGTGTGTAGGTTTGAAGATACTCCACTAGCGCACCATAGGCTAAGGGAGTTAAGGTGGTCAGAGGAACCGTCGCGATTTCTCCATACCGATCCTGAACCCATTCAGCAATGTCAGGATAGGCAACGGCAAACGGTTCCTGGGGAGTGGCTAGAGTTTGCGGATCATAAGCACTGTATTGTTGCTGTGTGGCTGTCATGAGGAAGTAAAGGATATCTCCCACCGTACGATCATGGGAGCACACTGGCGCGGCGTCCAGCTTAGACATTTCAAAGAACTCTCCCAGAAGACCGCTTGCGAGAGGAGGGGCTTCTATTGGCAGGGCTACAGTGTCCGGGAATCTATAGACAATATTCTGCGTCCCATACTGAGTCAAGCTTGAAGGACCTGCTGATTCGCGGAATGCTTCATAATAAAGGGGAACCTCTAGTGACGGAAATTCATAAGAGGCTTGAGACATATCAATATAGTTCACAAATTCATTCAAGAACTGCTGATTAAACCTATAGGAGGGATACATTGGAGTTGGAGTGGCGCCCCCAGCGTCAGCAATTCCTTGAAGTTTTAGAACCAACCCTTCAATTGCCTGCTGGAAATTGGGGTCGCTGACAGTCTGGGCTGTAACATCTAACCCTGTCTGGATGCCTCCGAGGGCTGCCATGGCGTCAGGTCCTAGAATTGTAGACACTGTATCTGGATCGCAAGCTTGAACATCAAAACTAGCTAGGGATTCAAGAACGCCGATCAAAGGTTTAAGGAAGCTAGAGTCGAAGTTTTCTAGTGATCCGGTGGACTCGGCGCCTGCCTCTTTTGCATTCGCTAATACTCCAGAATCATCGCCGGTAGTGAATACTTGCTCTAACAGGACCTCTTTTACAGAGTCGGCCGAGGCAATAAACTGCAATTCTACAGTTTCTGCTAACGAATTGAACGTCTCTGGGACCGAGATAGTAATCGTCGGATCATTTAGAAACCCTTCAGCCTCAGGGCACTCTAGGTTGGGGGGTGCGGGGGCGAGTCGAAGCCCATTTTCAATGAGATCTAAGAGCTTTTCCATGTCCGACGTCGACAGATCGTCTGCTGTTAAACAAATATCGTCCTGATTGAGTAGATAGAGATCATTGATGATTGAATTGCACAACTCGGTGACATCAACTGTAGCAGACAGGTCTGCGAAAAAGCCCATGATCGAGGTGACTGTCGACATACCCTCACGAACTTTAATATTTGAATACTCCGCATTGAACTCCAATATCCTGTCAATCAGCTCAGAGGAAGCATCTTCTCTGTTTTGGAACAGAATACAGACCTCTATGGAACTTAATATGCCTGACAGGGCTCCTAAATAAAGCATCAGTTCTTCGACAGACATGCCGTTTTTGGATGAGATTGAATCTAATTGTGTGCCTGTGCCAACAGAAGGCAGCAGATTACTTTCTTCATCGGTGTTCAAAAGATCGTTAATGTCAGTAGCCCCATAGTCGGACGAGCGCGGATTATTGAAGTCGCAGTTCTCTTTAAGAAGCTCAGCTACATCCTTAATAGCATCAAGGGCTGCTTCTTGGAGGGAATTAATAACACTCTTCAATACCTCTTTCCAGATATCCCCCGAAATAGTGAAAGGCTTGAACATTTTGGGATCGATTACAGGCTTGGATATCGGTGCCGCCTTCGGTTGTTGAGGAGGTTGATAAGGCTCGGCGCCATCGCGCGATGTAGCAGGCGCAGTAGCCAGGGAAGTGCGGACCAAAGCGTTCTGGACCGCAGTATTGAGTCGACCAGCTTCGAAATTAACTCCAAAAGTTAGGCACAAAAATGCTTCTTTTGCGAGTTCATCAATCCCTACCTGCCTAAAAATCCGGGCTACCGCAGAGTCTCCCTCTACAAAACCCATGGGACCGCGCTCTAAAATATTACCGATTGCTTTCGTAACATTAATTCCCGTATTGAGTTTTTTGGCTTTTTGGTTAGCATATACTCGTGTATAAACCTCCGGATTGTTGGCTACATCGTTCCGTAACCGTTCCAACTCCTGTGAAGTCAGTGCGGTGGTGAACCCTTTTTCTAGGCTCTGAGTATCGCCAACGTCTATAAGTCCAAACTCACTCGCAATTCCAATTAGAATATTCTGTGCATCTTTTTTAGGTTGAGGTTGAAAATCTAAGATACTTGCCGGTGGAGCACCGAGTTCTGCTGCGACACTTGGGTCTTGGAGAAAATCCAAAAATGAAAAGTTAGAGTTACTGGCATCCGAAGACTGTACTGAGGAAAGAATGGACTGATAATTCTTCAGGGTTGCTAGCGTCAAGGGGTCTTGAAAAAAACGATTATACTCAATTAACGGAAAATATCCTATCTTGAGCGGCTGCGGCTCAATAGAGTCTTCGATGAGAAGATACTCCATGCCGCCAATCGCGATTTTTCCGTTCTGTTGGGCGAAATAAACTGTGATCGTATCAGCTTCGGCAAATTTATAATTAGGAGTAGATGTCTTTGCTTGGGAGGATAGCATGGTTGCTAATAAATTTAAGATCTGTTGGGTGCCACCTCGTACCGTACTAAAGTCTATATTTAAATCAATCTGTCCTTCAAAGCCCTGGAGCTGAGTATTGAAGCTTCGTAATCCATCATTGAGGGAGTTATTGGTCTTTCCTAGGGTTGACACCACAAAGGTTGATTCTGCTGTTATCTCACCGATGTCATTGGTAACATTAAAAAAATTAAGATTGTCCTCAAATGATGGCAGTTGTTCTGCTGCTTCCAATTCTTGTCTCTTTTTATCGATATCATAAGCTAAAGTGTAAATGACGAGACGCTTATTCGTTGGGGGGCGAGTCTGTAGTGTTGCCGCTCGAGACGTTCGAGACAAAATCTCGGCTTGAAGTTGGTTTGCTACGTTCATATCCGCATTTTCAAAGATCTCAAATGCTTCCACATCTTTAGTAAATGCATAAAATTCAGGGAAAAAAGAGCGTATGAACAACCGGGTCGGAGCGGCAAGGTCGTCTATGTCGCGGCGAGCCCTCTTCATCTTCACACGATATACATCTCCCTTAGGGTCGTAGAAAGGAATATTAACTATTTTGCTTGGGTATCTAGACATGGGATAATTTAGTTGGTGTTGTTAAATTTGCTTAATATAAACAGACCTTTACCGTCCTCTACTGCTTCGGCTCCACCTGGGACATCTAGGTAATTCTGTTCGATGGAATTCATCTTCTGCATCTGTAACATTAGTTGAGATTCTACATTAGTCAGTACATTAACTAAAGTTTCCGTTCCCTGTGGCATCAGTCCCTGAAAATCCGGAGCTGTTAACGCCCCATAAAACGGTGAGTGGTGAGTATGTTTGATGAGAGCCTGTGTAAGCGTTCGATTATACTCTAGGAAATTTTTAAACAACTCACGCAGGTCATGGGTTGCTTCCAACATCTCCTTCAAGCACCGTTGGAGATTCTGCCCCTTTACTAAGGGCTGCATGTCCGTGTCATCATTCATAGCGATTAGATCAATCCCATATCCCGACGTTACCGTATTATCTGTATTTCCTCCTTGAGAGTTTTCGGTATCGGTGCGAGTGACAAACTTAATATTTTCCCGGGCGACGATTCGGATGGTATCAGCTTTCAGAGCCACAGTACTGCGAGGATCCTCCTGTGTGGTGTTTCCCACAGTCCCGGCAGCTAGACCGAAATTGCCGTCGGGGTTAGATTTTTGAGATAGATAGATTCTTGCTGCGTCTAGTTTAAAGTTAGGATCAACATTTACTAACTTTCCCTTATTATCATTACGTACGGCGCGGTGTCCCAGGCGCCCAGCGACAATATCAATTGCAGCACAATGAGTATTCTTCATTCCTCCGAATCCCGAGAAGATGTTGTTCGGTCTATCTAATCCAAACACAATATTGGCGTTTATCTGCTCACGCCCTTCAGTGGGGAGTACAGTTTCCTCTTTGGTACTTATATAATTTGGGACATCAAAATTATTACGCAGCCCTGTGCCGAATCCAAAAAACTCGGCTTTTCCTGCATCCGGTAAGCTTTCCAAGAGAGATTTTAGTGGTTTGGGGATCAAACTCTCATCTATTGCGGTGGTTGATTTCTTTGCCATATTTTAACTCGGGGTTTCTGTTTCTTTTTCTTCAGGTCGATCTTTGCCAGCACGAGTCTTACTACCCGCGGGCGCTGGCCATTTGTCCAATAAGGTATAACTAAATCTACGGCTTTTTGTTTTTTCAATCTGGATATCTACCAGTGCCATCATGGTACCAAATCCCTCTCTGGTTTTAAAAACTTGACAGCCAGCACTTTGTCCATCGACATTTGAAGCATCAATAATACGACGTCCATTTTTGGTCCACGACGCATGAAGATTGATTCCATGCAACCCGTCGTCAAGGGTCTCAGGGTTCATATCGAGCACTGTGTCCAGATTGGGATCCCTATAGACGGGAACCGGTTTGGCTTGCCCCAGAGCACGGTAGTTTTCACGGTGGATGGTTGGTACCCATGTATCAAGATATTGCCCGGGTTTAAGGATGGCAGTTCCACCTTTCTTCAGGGCATCGGCGTATGGAACCCGTAATGTCTTCCAGCCGGGGTCCGTAGTGGCAGGAAATTGATGCAAATTCCACTTTCCATCATCATCAACATAGACAATCCCCATGACATCATTAAATTTATTGTCGGTACGGTTATGGTCCCGGATACCAAAAATCCACAGCCGATAAGGCTCCTTATCAAAAGTTTTATAGCCCAATGTCTTCGCGCGCTTAATGACGCCAGGAGGTTCGTCTGTAGTTTTTATAGTTCCCGTGAGCTCTACTTCGGGGGGAGGCACTATTGTTTTTCCTCCATTGAACATTCCCGCAGCATTAATTTGTGAATTTTCAAATCCTTCAATCGCGATCGGGTTGAGCAATTTCCTGATAATGCGTGGGTTAAATAAGGTCTCATCGTCTTCGTACTTTATAACAACTAAGGTACCCGGGGGCATTGCCTCCGGGATATCACAATAGACATCAGCATAACTACGAAGGATGGGGTCAGTGTCGCTCGTGGGGGCGGGGCGGGGTTCAAGTTCCGGAATGAATACTTTGTATACAAT
>UEXM01001120.1_pt1 | contig 24222 bp, 5 predicted proteins | sample 1796661 | NCBI WGS metagenome assembly UEXM01 (sample SAMEA4772469, study PRJEB27181) | metagenome | reverse complement strand
GCCTCTTTTTCGGTGGACAGAAACCGATTAACCATCGCAAAGGTAAAAGCTGGTCAGTTTGATGTCAAAATCGCGGCTATCGGCACTTTGGTGAGCGACAAGGCGCAATGGATGACATCAACGGTGGATGGTGTTGTGACGGAAGTGATTGTGCGTCCCGGAGAAACTGTTGCGAAAGAACAGGTGATGGTGATTCTTTCCAACCCCCAGCTGAAACAGGAAATGGAAGAACTCACCTGGGATATAGAAGCTCAGGAAGCCGCATTAAGAGCAGAGCAAATACAGACTGAGACCGAACTGTTGAGTTCTGAGTATAATTTGTATCAAACCCGCATGTCTTATGAAGAAATCAAATTGCGCTATGAGGCCTATATTCAGCTTAAAGAGTCGGGGCAGCTGACGGTTTCCGACCTCGATTTTCAAAGTACCCGGCTAAAGAAGGAACAACTGCAAGAATCCGTTAGAATAGAAGAAAAACAACTGTCACAGCTGAGGCTGAGTTTTAACGCCTTGGTTGAAGCAGAAGCAGCCGCGTTAAACAAGCTAAAAAACAAGCAGCAAAGAGCCAAAGAGCAGGTAGATGCTCTCACTGTGAGAGCCAGTACTTCTGGTGTTGTACAAGAAATGCCGTTGGAGTTAGGACAACGGGTCAATATCGGCGACATGATTTCTAAACTTGCCAATCAACAAGATCTGATTGCCCGATTACAAGTACCGGAGCACAAAATCAGTAAAGTTGCCAAGGGGCAAAAAGTACAAATTGATACCCGCTCATCAATAATTGCCGGAGATGTTTTCAGAATTGACCCCAGAGTCGAAGGTGGCAATGTTAGTGTGGACATTAGTCTACCCGCAGATTTACCCCAGGAAGCCCGCTCAGATTTGAGCGTTGACGGAGAAATTTTTATTTCTGAAAAAGCCAACGCGATATTCGTGCGCAGACCCGTTTATTTTCAGGAAAATCAGGAAATGATCGTTTACAAGGTAGATGAATCTGAGTCGTTCGCTGAACGGGTAAAAGTAAAATTTGGTATTTCCTCCAGCACTGAAATCGAGGTTATCGAGGGGTTGAAGGCGCTGGATCGCATCATTATTTCCGAACAAAACAATTTTGAAAGATTTGAACGGATTGCTCTCAAATAGATTAGTAATTAAAGGTATATGGCATGAACCCACTTATTAACTTAGATAATTTCAGCAAGGTATTCTCAACTGAAGAAGTCGATACTCATGCGTTGCAGGATATTAATTTATCCATAGACAAAGGCGAATATGTTATTATTACTGGACCGTCAGGTTGTGGAAAGTCCACACTGTTATCGATGCTAGGTCTTTTGGACAATGGCTCATCAGGCAATTACAAGCTGGGAGAAAAAGAAGTTACCGGACTCAATGCATCGGAAAAGGCAAGGGTTCGCAATACTGATATTGGGATTGTGTTTCAGTCCTTCAATCTGATCAGCGACTTAACCGTGGCAGAAAACGTCGCTTTACCAATGACTTACCGCAAGGGTATTGCAAAAAACGAACAAAAAGAGCGGGTGGAGAAGGCGTTACAACAGGTGGATATGTTGCATCGTGCTAATCACTATCCCGGGCAGCTCTCAGGTGGACAGCAACAGCGGGTTGCCGTGGCCAGAGCCATTGTCAGTAGTCCTTTGATCTTACTTGCTGATGAACCTACGGGTAACCTGGATAAAAAGAACGCTGAAGCGGTACTGGCTCTTTTTGACAAACTGCACAAGCAAGGCACTACCATTTGTATGGTTTCCCACGATGTCGACGTAGCTAAACACGCACAGCGGGTAGTTCGTATGTTGGATGGAAAAATTGAAAGTGATAGTGGTCAACAAGCTGAAGTGGCCGCTTAGGGATTAATTGCAATGAATGGAATGATTCTTGATATAAAGTACGCGATGCGCCTGATGCTGCGCAATCCAAAATTTACGGCTCTGACGCTGTTTGTTATGACCACAGGTTTGACCCTCTCCATCTTTCTGATGTCGTTTCTACCTACGTCTGTTTCTGCACCAATGCCATTTGATGAGGGGGAGCGGTTACGCAGAATCGACGCGATGTCTAAGGACTTTGTCTACAACACGCCTTTTATCACCTTACACGAAGCTGAGTTTATTTCAGCGAATAGCCGTCATTGGGAAAAAATGGGTGTGTTCACCCAAAGAGATGTCAGCCTTGGAATTGGTGAACGCGCTACCTCCTACAATGCTATTTTTACCCAGTCAGAGTTCTTCGAAGTATCTGACGCGACCCCTTTGATGGGCCGATTATTTGACTCTGAAGATATGTCGTCTGGCGCGTCTCCCGTAGTGATTATTGGTTACTCAATTTATCAGAAGTTTTTCGCTCAACAGAATGATGTCATTGGACAAAAGATTCGAGTCAACGGCGTGCCAACCACCATCATAGGGGTTATGCCCGAATCTTATAAGTTTCCAGATGCCGCCGAAATCTGGATGCCGTTAAACGAACGGGCAGCAGATTTCCCGTTTCCTGACGGTAGTCGGGTTATTATGTTTGGCCTGTTAAAACACGGAGTAACAGATCAGCAAGCCAATTTTGAAGTAAAACAGTTGGCAAGAGAGTTTCAGGAAAATCAACCCAAGTCTGAGAAGTCCAGTTCTGTGCATGTTTGGAGCTTCCAGGATGCCAAAATGGGTGATGGTAATGCCAAGCTGGAACTGGCCATGCAGCTTTGTGTGGGCTTTATTCTTATCCTGTGTTGTATCAATGTCGGCAACTTGTTGTTCTCGCGGGCGATTGAAAAAGGTAAAGAGACGGCCATAAGAATTGCCATTGGTGCGCCCCGCAGTCGCCTTATTTCGCAAATTATGTGGGAGAGTGCCATTATCTGCGTGGTTTCCGGTTTAATATCTATTGCTATTGCAAGTCTTTGGTTGGACGTAGTAAACGAGCGTTTACCCACGCTTCTGCCATTTCCCGTACCCTTTTGGTTCGACATAAGAATTACCGGTTTTAGTATCTTTATGACGGTTTTGCTGGTTATTGTAACGGCAATTATTACTGGTATTTTACCTGCGATTAAAGCAACTGGCGGAAACTTTAACGATGTGCTGCGCTCTGGAACACGGGGAGCACAAAGTAAATCGGAAGGTCGATTGAGCAAAGTGCTGGTGATTTTTGAAATCCTTCTTTCATGCACACTATTGCTGGCTTCTACTGCAATGGTAAAAACCATCTTTGACCAACACCGAACCGACTATGGTGCCGATATCGAGAATATTCTGCGGGCCAATGTGTCATTGCCGGATACCTACGACATCGCCATGAGACAGAGGTACTACGATGATTTATCAGGTTTGCTGCAACGGGACGCGAGAGTGGAGAGCTTGTCTTTAAGCACCAATCTGCCCAGCGAACCCGCATGGTATGCAAAGGTCAATATCGATGGCAAAAACTATGGCGCCAATCAATTTGATGCTGCTCACAATGTTTTTGTCGATGAAAATTATTTTGACACCTTTGGCATTAGACTACTTGAAGGCCGTGCTTTTAATCAACACGACAGACCAGATACCAATTTGGTAGCTGTGGTCACAGAGAACTTTGCAAAACAGCACTGGCCTGGTGAGTCGGCGGTTGGGAAAAGAGTCAAAATTCTCGCGAAGGACCCCGTGTGGTACACCGTTGTTGGTGTAGTGAATAAAGTGGTGCATGGCAAAGAAACCCGTTGGACTAAGTCCAGAGGCACCGTTTATGCCAAACTGGACCAGAATCCCAAATTGGGTATTCGCATTGCGTTGAAAACCTCCGGTGATCCCTATGCGCTTAGTGAAATCATCGTCAAGGCCTCATCTCAGCTGGATTTCAATGCACTAGCCTTCGACATTAACTCACTCAGATACAATGTGGATAAGCGTATGGCGGCGATGGATTTTGTGAGTGAGATGTTCCTGATTATCGCGATTTCATCGTTGATCATAGCCTTTTCCGGGATTTACGGCGTGGTTTCAAAATCCATTCTGCAAAAACGCCACGAAACTGGAGTTAAACGAGCTATTGGTGCGCAAAACGCCGATATCTATAAGTTTTTTGCGATCGCCAGTGCTAAGCAACTATTTGTCGGTCTTCTGCTGGGGATGCCTTTGGGTATTTTCACACTACAAATTTTGGGTTCCACTGGGGTGGCAGAAATGCATAACATTCTATTGGTGGGAATCCCGTTTTCGATTGTATTAATTATCGCTCTGGCAGTTTTACTGCCCACCAGAGCGGTATTACAAAGGGAGCCCAGCGCAGCACTAAGGCACGAGTAATTCAATATATAGTGCCTGGCAGGGTTGCTAGGCACTGCTGTGAAAGTGAATTCTAGCGGCAACCTCTAAATGAAGTTTCTTGTCGGTCATATTAAAAAGCAAAATCGCTGTTTCGGTTTTTTAGTTTTCGCATTCACAAATCGCGCCCAAATGCAGGAAGACTCCTCGCTGTTTAAAAATATTCTGGTTTTGCGTTGATAAGACTTTCAGACACCAGTTTTCAGTCATTTATCCACAATCTTTTTGTATGTGATATGTGCACACAATGTTGGTTTAATAGGTAAAATCTATGGATTTTCAAAACGATTCTGTTTCAGCACAGCGCAAAGCTCTGCTCAAAGCTATTCTTGAAAAAAAAGGCATTTCAAAAGATAACGCAACCACGGAAATTCCCAAGCGAAGTACATTAAGTCCTGCGCCCGCTTCTCTGGCGCAGCAGCGCATGTGGTTATTGGAACAAATTGAAACCAATCGCGCTGTGCAAAACATGTCTGGCAAATTGAATATCGAGGGGCAGCTCGATACGCAAAAATGGTGTGAGACATTTCAAATATTACTGCAACGTCACGAAATATTGCGAACCCATTTCCAGCAAAAAGATGGTTCCTTGTGTCAGATAATTTCTGCCCAAAGTGAAATGCCCATTGACATTGTAGACCTCAGCGGGAAATCCAGTGCTGAACAACAAGAATTCTTTATGGAGCAGGAAAAAGAGGAAGGTCAACGCCCATTTAATCTTGAACAAGGACCATTGATCAGAGGCAAACTGTTGTTATCTGGACACAGCAAATACGTGTTCTATTTAACTATGCATCACATCATTGCAGATAGCTGGTCACTTGGCGTACTATTTAAAGAAGTACAGGCAATTTACCAATTTTTGACTGAGCCCGGAGCGACTTTACAACCCGCCCCGCAACTGCAATACGCCGATTTTGCGAGTTGGGAAAGCCAGGCTGACGCTGCTAAAAGTAACGCCACTGGAATCGACTATTGGCGTCAGCATCTGCAAGGTTCGCCGAGCTTACTTAGTTTACCTACAGACCATCCCAGACCGGCTCAGCAATCCCTCAATGGACAACGCCTTGATGTCACAATAGAGGAGCGTCTGAGCAATGATCTGAAACTGCTTGCCAGAAGACACAATCTTACATTGTTTCAAATATTGTTTGCTGGTTGGAGCCTGACACTTTCCAGGCTGAGTGGGCAGTCAGAAGTGGTGCTTGGGGTGCCAATTGCAGCCCGAGGGAATAAGGCGTTGGAGAACATGATTGGGTTGTTCACCAATACGTTGGCAATACGCAATGATGTCTCTGCAAGCTCCTCCGTTTTGCAGTACTTGCAAGAGACCCAAAGCAATGTCGTTAATGGTTTTGGCCATCAGGAGGTGGCTTTTGAGAGAGTCGTCGAAGCGTTACAACCTGCCCGTAACATGAGCCATAGTCCGATTTTTCAGAGCATGTTTGTGCTGCAAAATGCCCCAAATGTTAGCACCAGTCTGCCAGGACTGTCCATCGAAATGAACGAAATTGCCAGCCATTCTGAGCTTTTTGATTTGTCTTTAAACCTTGCAGAGAAAGACGGGCAAATTACTGGATGGCTGAGTTTTGCCACCGACCTTTTTGCTGAATCCACCATCAATAGCTGGTTTTCCTACTTTAACAATGTACTTGAACAGTTTGTGGCGGACGAATATCGGCAATTAGCTGAAGTGAGCCTGTTAACACCAGGCGAAAAGGCGCGTATTTTACAGACCTGGAATAGTACCCAGGGGGAAGTGTCGGATTCAGAACAAATCACCGACAGACTGGAGTCAATGGCGGTATCGCAGGCAGATAAAACAGCTGTTGTATTTCGAGACAATAGTATCAGCTATACGCAGCTGAATGCACGAGCTAATCAATTGGCAAGGCACTTGTTGGCACAAGGCATAAACCCGGGTGAAAAGGTGGGTGTTTGCCTGGAGCGCTCGGTGGATATGGTGGTTGCATTATTGGCTGTGTTGAAAGCGGGAGCCGCCTATGTGCCGTTAGATCCTGCTTATCCAGTTGTCAGACTCAATTATATGCACAAGGATGCGGCACTTAGCGCCGTTATTACCCAGCTGGGTATTTGCGACATCTTATCTGCGGATGTGCTGCACAATAGTGTGCGAACGGTGCTGGATGATGTCACTACCATGGCGGCTATTGCTGAACAGCCAACCGACGATCTACAAATCCGCAGCGGACAGCACAACAATAACCTCGCTTACCTTATTCACACCTCTGGTTCTACCGGACAACCCAAAGGTGTGATGATAACGCATCACAATGTCATCAACTTTTTCAATGCCCTGGACAATTATTTCGGAGATAGCGATTCGTCCGGTGTTTGGTTAAATGTAACCAGCATTAATTTTGATATTTCAGTATTGGAGTTGTTCTGGACATTGAGCAGGGGGGAAACTATTGTCATTGCACCAGAGAAACCTGCGGTTATACAAAACCAGGATCTTGCCAGCCTGGAAGTGCTCTCACAGCAGGAGGAATCGCTGTCAATTGACGATCTCAAAAATGCGATCCTCTCTGAATTTCAGGTCACAACGGAAAATACTGAAGCAGCCCTTAAGTTGCCTCTCTACCTGGTGACAGAAGAAGAGTCCATTGAACCGGTGAAAGATCGCCTGGTGAACAATCTTCTGGCGGCGTTTGAGGAGTCTGAAAATGCAATCACAGGTTGGTTAAACGGACTGAAAAACGAAAAGCAGAGTGACCTTGTCATACAAGGATATCGCGACATGATTCATCACTATGTGCACCGGCTTGCTCTCATCGGTGACGCAGAATATTGCCATGCTCGCATGATAGATTATTCTGAACGCGGGGTTGCCCATATTGAGCTTCTTGTGATTGAGGCTCTTGCCTCTCAGGAGCAGCTGCGACAGCAAGCACTTGCCAATGCCCTTGTGCAGCTGTTTGAGCAAACTCGTAATCAGCAGAACTGGCTGGCTAAATGTATTGAAAACGCGACATCACATGACGCTCTCATACTTCAACATGGCGTCAACAAAATGCAATGTACGCCGTCTCTCGCCAAGAGTTTATTGCAGCTACCAGAAGGTGGTGAGGCATTGTCCGCGCTTGATGTCTTACTTATTGGTGGTGAGGCCTGTTCTGAAGATCTCGCCAACAAATTAACTGCCCTTCCCATTGGTAAAATATGCAATATGTATGGGCCCACTGAAACCACGATATGGTCCGCTATTAATGAGATCAGCTCTTCTGAAGTAACCATTGGTTGTCCGGTGCTCAACACCCAGTTTTACGTTCTGGATGAGAATTTGCAACTGCAACCTGAAGGGGTAGTGGGTGAACTTTACATTGCAGGCAATGGTGTGTCTGAAGGGTATTTTAATCGCGCACAACTCACCAGCGAAAGATTCATTCCCAACCCTTTTCACCTTCAAAATCCAACTCATGGATCTACAATCTACAAAACCGGTGATCTGGTTAGCTGGACTGCCGCTGGTGAATTGACGTTTTGTGGCAGAGCCGATAACCAGGTGAAAGTCTCAGGTCACCGCATTGAACTGGATGAAATATCGGCAAAACTAAATAAGCACCCTTCAGTATCTGATGTGGTGGTCACGGTATCCGAGCAAACCGGGCAACTCATAGCTTGGATTCAGCTAAAGGCAGAGCAAAAGGGCAGTAATACCAGCGTCAACCACAGCGCCTCACTGCGACAATTTCTGCGAACCAAGCTCCCGGAGTTTATGGTGCCTACCCAGTTCTTTGTGGTTGATGAGTTTCCTCTCACGCCAAACGGCAAAGTTGATATGAATGCTTTACCCACTTTAATAGTCGATACGCCATCTGGTATGCAACGTAAGCCAAATACGGAGCTTGAAGAACAATTGCTCTCGCTATTTCGTGAAGTTTTAGTACTCCCCGGTGATGCCATTAGCACTGATAGCAGTTTCTTTGCTCTGGGGGGAAGTTCTTTAAAGGCAGTTAACCTGATTTCTGAAATTAGAAATAGAACGGCCGAAAATGTGCCAGTTAAGGTTATCTATCAATATCCATCTATTCTTGAACTCGCAGCCTATTTAACTTCCGAATTAGGGGTAAACTCCTTAATTGACACGCCTGTCGAATCTGAGTTTCCGGGCGTTGATGAAACTAAAGACCAGTATTCATGTTCATTTGCGCAGCAAAACATGTGGTTTGCAGATACGGTGTCAGCATCCTCAAACTCAGACTATGCCATGACCGGAATGTTTGAATTAAAAGGCAGCCTCGACGAGGTGCAATTGCAGACCGCACTGGATAAATTGCTAGCAGACAACGCCACGTTGAGAACCCGCTTTGTTGAACAGGATGGGGAAATACTCCAGCAAGTACGGGCAAGTGATGAGTTTCCTCTGGCGATTAAGCACATTCAGGACAATGACCCTTATCAGCCTCACTTGTCAGCTATTATTGCCCAATATGCCCGTCACAAGTTCGACCTTAGTCAGGTGCCATTGATTCGAGGAATGCTATTAAAAGTGTCAGCGCAGCAGAGCTTTCTCATCATTTGTCTGCATCATATTGTGGCAGATGACTGGTCTCTGGCATTGATTTATCAACAAATTTGCCAAAACTACGCCGGTGAATCGATACAATCCGGTTTGTCATATGTTCGCTATGCAGAGTGGCAAAAACAGCAATATGCAGATTTTATCAATCCAACCGTAGATGCAATTCCGCAAAGTTCGGCAGGGGCGGCAGATCTGGCTTATTGGCAGAACTATCTTAAAGATGCGCCTGCTAGCACCTTGCTACCTTATGATTTTCCAGCCAGCAACAAAACCGACCTGGCGGGCAAAACAGTGGAATTTGCTATTGATGGCGCACTATTCGAGTCTTGCCGGGCGTTTTGTCAAAACCATGAGGTGAACTTATTCACCTTAATCTACGCGGTATGGGCATTGGTTGTGCACAAAGTGACCGGGCAATCCGATGCGGTGCTCGGGTTTCCCGTCGCGAATCGACCTCAAAAAGAGGTGGCCAATACGATTGGATTGTTCATGAATTTAGTGGCGCTACGCACCCAATTTAATGAGCAAAAGACGCTATCAGAGTTCCTCCGCGACATCAAAACGTCGTTAGTTCAGGCAATAGAACACCAGCAGTTGCCATTTAGTTTGTTGGTGGAAGCTTTGAAAGCTCCACGGGTTGCTGACCAGCATCCACTGTTTCAATCCATGTTCAGCTTTCACAACAAGGTGACCGACAGCACCACACTCAAAGACATCGAAATTATGCCTCACTCGGTGGAGCAGGAGATCTCAAGGTATAACACTGTGTTTAATGTATACGAAGCAGATGACGCTCTTTCGGTGAAATTAGACTATTCGGCTCAGCTATATACGCAAACCACAATATCTCAATGGCAGCAGCTGTTTTTATCGGTATTAAGGCAAATCACTGTAGCAGAATCAATGAACCTGGGGGATATAAACATGGAAAGGCAACCTGTAAGATCCATGGCTGCGCCCGTGCAGCCCTTGTCCGATGACATCTCTGAGCCAGAAAGCCAGCAGTGCTGGCAGCAGCATGTGACTGCGACAGCACTGCGTATCCCTGACAGTATTGCCGTTTACTCACAGCACAATCAGTTGACCTATGCAGAGCTGGAGAAGCAATCAAACCAGCTGGCAAACTATTTTTATGCCAAGGGGGTTGGCCCAGGCGACAACATTGTTATCTTGATGGATAACTGTCCCGAATTGCTGGTGGCTACTCTTGGCATCGCCAAATCCGGAGCGAGTTTTGTACCTGTTGATCCCGATGCGCCGCTAAAACGCATTGAATACATCGTGAAGGACAGTGGTGCTCGTTTTATTTTATGTGACGACACAACAGCAGAAAAAACGCAGTCCTTTTCTCTGGAAAGCCTGTCTTTAACCGATGTGGAAGGACTCACCATTCTGTCTAAGCAAGAGGGTCTTGCTGAAAATCTGCGAAATGTCAGTGCTTCAGACTCCCGTTGTTATGTGCTTTATACCTCCGGTTCCACTGGTAAACCCAAAGGTGTGGAGATCCAACACAACAATCTACTGCATTATCTCAATCACGCTACCCGTCATTATCTGCAAGGTAATGTCACCCTGTCGGTAGTGAGTTCCGGCCTTTATTTCGATGCCACCATTACCAGTTTATTGGCTCCGTTATGTGCGGGGATCACCGTTAAACTGCTTGACAAAAAGCAGCTAATTGAAGGATTAGTGGCTTCCTTAAGTAGCCAACACTGCAGTTTGTTTAAGTTGACGCCAGCTCACCTGGAAATGATCGTTGCGAAAATCTCGCAGCCGATTGTCACTCCACACCTGGTTGTGGTGGGCGGGGAGGCGCTGTATCGAAATACATTGCAGCGCATTCAACATTGTCTGCCAGGTGCGACCTTTATCAACGAGTATGGTCCCACTGAAACCGTGGTGGGGTGCAGTACATATAACTGTTCCAGCCAGGATTTCGCAGGGGACCGTGTACCCATTGGTAAACCCATTGAAAACACTGATTTTTTCGTTATGGATGAGCAACAGCGTTTGTTAAACAAAGGTGTTGAAGGAGAGCTTTACATCGCCGGCAATGGCGTGGGACGAGGTTACCTCAATGATCCTGAAAAAACGGCATTCGCATTCATCGACAATCCTTTTTCGTTTTCCCAATACCAGACATTTTATAAAACTGGTGACCGGGTGAAACAATTACCTGACGGGAACTTTGAGTTCTTAGGGCGCACTGATGAACAGATAAAAGTTCGCGGCTATCGCATCGAACCCGATGAAATTGCACTTCAGATGTCGGCAATAGCAGGCATCAAAGAGAGTCTGATCCTACTGGATGAATCTGATCTTCAGGACAAAAAACTGGTAGGTTTTTATCATGCAAACGATGTGGCATCGTCAACTGAGTTGCAGGTGAGTGACATTAAAACGGCTTTACAGCAAAGCTTGCCGGAATACATGGTCCCGGCAATCTTTTGCAAAGTCTCGGAATGGCCCTTAACTGCAAATGGTAAAATTGACCGCAAAGCCTTGCTTACCAGTAATTACCAGTATTCTCAATCGGAATACGTTGCTCCTGCTCCAGGTGTTGAAACACAACTGGCCCAGATTTGGTCGGATTTGCTGAAGGTAGAGCAGCAGAAAATTGGTGCCACCGACAGTTTCTTTGACCTCGGTGGTCATTCACTGCTGGGGGTGCGACTGGTATCCCATATCCGTAAAACCCTTAACAAAGAGCTGCCTATTAACGTAGTGTTTAACGCGCCCACAATTCGCGCGTTGGCAGAATTGATCTCCGATAGTGATGCGCAAACCAGCCAAAACATTCCAAAGATACCAAGAGATCAAGCGCAATACCCGGCGTCTTCCGGACAAAAGCGTTTGTGGTTTATAGACCGGCTAAATGATGGCAGTTGGGGTTACAACATGCCGGGTGCACTCCTGGCTACCGGGCCTTTGGATATTGGTATTGCCAACCAGGCTATGCGAGCTGTAATACAACGTCAGGAAGTCTTGCGCACCCGCATTGCTGAGACACCAGAAATTGTACAGATTCCGGATGCTGAGTTTGAATTCAAAATTGACGAGTACGACTTTTCTGATTGCGATGACAGTATTGAACAAGCACGCAAGCTGGCGGAACAAGAAAAGTATCGGCCTTTTGATTTGTCCAATGACTTAATGCTAAGAGTGTTATATATCCGCGTCGCGCCGGACGCAGATAATAATCCCAGAGGGGTTATCTTGTACAACATCCACCACATCGCGTCGGATGGATGGTCTCAAGGTGTGTTGTTAAAGGAGTTTATGGCTCACTACAACGCGTTTTATCACGATACAAAACCCGATGTGCCAGCAATAGATATTCAATATATTGACTACTCCTACTGGCAGCATGACTTGTTGCAAAAGGACGAAGTTGAGAGGCAGGAGCAGTATTGGCAAGAACAATTTCAAGGCGTGTCTTCATTACACAGTATTCCTCTTGATTACGAGAGACCGAAACTCAAAAGTTACAAAGGCAAATTTGTACGCGGCCTGGTGAACAACGAGGTGCGTGAAAAATTGCTGCAGGTGGCCAAAAAGCACGATATGACTCTGCACATGTTGCTGCATGCGATGCTAAGCCTCGTTATCAGCAAAAACAGTAATAATCACGACGTGGTTATCGGTATGCCTGTGGCCAACCGCACCCAAACCGAGTTGGAGTCCATAATGGGGTATTTTATTAATACTCTGGTGATCCGGGTTAATACGGGGTTTACTAATATCAGTGAATATCTGGCGCATGCTAAACAAGTGATTTTGGATGCCCATGCAAACCAACATGTGCCATTTGAAAAGCTGGTGCAATTAAGTGGGGTGCAGCGCAGCAATCAATTCACACCGTTGTACCAAATTCAGTTCAACATGAATACCAATGAAAATGTGGAACTGCAATTACCGAGCATGGCCTTTGAACCCTTTGATATTCAGGATGCTCAAGCCAAATTTGATCTGGAGTTTCTGGCAAGTGAGACCGAAGCCGGACTGCACCTTGACTGGTTGTACGATGTTGCCGTGTTTAGAGAAGACACCATTGAGCGTATCAACTCTCACATGGAATCCCTGCTCAATAATGTTTGGCAGCAAACTATTGGTGAAGCACCAACAGATAAGGTGAACGACCTGGTCTTTATGTCAGCTGCGGAGCAGCAGAGGCTAGTTGCGCAACACGCATCGCCAGATCGCTATCCGTCGCCCAGTTGCATCAATCACTTTTTTGAAACTCAGGTTGCCCAGCATCCCCAGCGCATCGCAGTTAAATTCAAAGGGGAAAGCATTACCTATGAGCAGCTCAATAGCAGAGCAAATCAATTGGGGCACTATTTGCGAGAGCAGGGAGTCGCATCCAACCACATCATCGGAATTTGTTTGCCTCGCAGCATAGATATGATTGTGGCGATTTACGCTGTTTTGAAAACCGGTGCGGCATATTTAGCTATGGATCCGCAGTACCCGGAATCCCGGTTAAAGACCATGGTTGTTGACGCTGAACCTACTTTGATGCTGGGTGAGCAAGCGACGCGCAATGTCACCGATGATTGCGATACTGAATACCTGGTTTTAGCTGAGCAGCAATCCGAAGTACAGCGTTACCCGGTGAGTAACCTACCAGAATCAAAAGAGCTGACTACCGACAGCCTTGCCTATGTGATTTACACTTCGGGTTCAACGGGGAAACCCAAAGGTGTTGCCGTAGCCCACAGCAGTGTTTCTCTGTTAATGCATTGGTGTAAAGAAGTCTTCACTGAACATCAAAGAACAGGAGTTTCCTGTTCGGCATCTATTTGTTTTGATTTTTCAGTATTCGAAATTTTTCACCCCTTAAGCTGGGGGGGAACACTGGTATTGCTGGATGATATCTTTGACCAATCGCAGCTCAACAACGATATTGTATTGCTCAGCGCCGTCCCTTCAGTTTTTGCGACTTTGCTCACCAAGGATATGATCCCAGACTCGGTTGAGTGTGTGGCTTTCTCCGGAGAAGCCACCACCAAAAAAGTTGCGCAAGATGCATATCAAACCAATATCAAATATGTGTATAACCTATACGGTCCTGCGGAAGACACGGTTTTTACTACATTCAAGCTGATTCCCAAAGGGGATGAACAACCTATTTCTATTGGTGAAGTTATCTCAGGTAAGCGAGTCTATATTCTCGATGATGCTCTCAATCCCGTCCCTGAAGGCGTGCCGGGTGAGTTGTATATTGCTGGTTCAGGATTGGCGAAAGGTTATCACAATCAACCAGAACTCACCGCTGAACGTTTTTTAACCGACAAGTTTATGGGAAATGGTGATCGCATGTACAAAACTGGCGATCTGGTGAGATTTAACAGTGCCATTGGACTAGAACACTTAGGGCGATTGGACGACCAGGTCAAAGTGAATGGATTCAGAATAGAGCTGGCGGAAATCGAAGCCAATATCAGTTCCCGAGATTACATTGAACAGGCTGTGGTGGTTGCTCACAATGATATACATCGGGGTAAAGTTTTGGTGGCTTATTACACATTTAACGAGACTATGAGCGATGATAAGTCCGACGAGTTGCGGGATTATTTAAGCTCAGTTCTGCCCAAGTACATGGTGCCCGGCGTATATGTGAAACTAGACAAGATGCCATTGTCTAATAACGGCAAGTTGTTGAGAAAACAATTACCTGACCCATTCGCTAAAGAAGTTGTCGCTGAGCAAAGTCAACAACCTGTTGGTGGAGTAGAAGAAGAAGTTGCCGCCATTTGGCAAGCGCTGTTCAACACTCCACATATTGGTCGTCACGACTGCTTCTTCCGACTGGGTGGGCATTCACTGATGTCTATTGAAATTATTCGTCAAATCAAAGCGCGATTTGGGCTGAATATTGCCGTTGCAGATATCTTTAAACATTCGGTATTGGCGGATTTTTGTCGCCACCTTGAGAGCCAGTCTCACAGTCAGTCTCAGCCGAAATTGTTCAGTCGAGGTGCAAAGGATGAACCCGCTCCTTTGACTTATTTACAAGAAGAGTTTTGGTATTTGCACCATTACCAAAATGCTGAATCGGTTAATAATTTAAGTATCGAAATTGATTTTTCCGGAAAGCTGGACAAAACCGCTGCGCAATCAGCGTTGCAACAAATTGTTCAAAGGCACGACAATTTTCGCATGCGCTTTTCCTATGCTGAAGGCAAATTACTGCAAATTGTCGAACCGGATTTTCAGCCAGATTTTTCCGATGCATGGATATCAGTTGCAGATTTTAACAATTGGAAGAGTAGCTTTGTAAAGCAACCTTTTGACTTAGCCGAGCCTGGGCAATTTAGATTGCAATTTATTGAGTCGGCTACAGGGCAAAATAAGATGATTTTGGTGGTTCACCATATTATCGCGGACTACCAGTCTTTAAACGTATTCATTCAGGAGTTTATTGAACTCTACAGCGCAGAAGTGGAACAGCGCGTGCCAGCACTGGCGGAAATGCAGTTTCAACTGAGCGACTACGCGCGTTATTTACGCACCGAGGAGCAACGGGAGCTAACCCGGAAAGACACTGACTTTTGGCGGGACAGAATGAGTCCATTGCCTGCACCATTAGCCTTGCCCTATGACAATAAAGCCTCTGAACATTCGCGTTTTAGCGGGCAAGCATTGGCTCCGTTGACTCTGGATTTAGGCACAGTAAAAACACTGTCAAAAAGCTGTGCCATTACCCACTACATGACCTTGAATATTCTGTTTTCACTGGTACTAAACCAATACAAAGTGACAGATGACTTTCTTATCTTTTCACCTATGGATATGCGGGACGACGAGCTGTTCAATCGCATTGTGGGGCCGATGCTAAATGTTACTGCGTTTGTGCATCATATTGATTTATCTGCGAGCTTTTCTGAAGTTGCACAGCAATTTAAACATGACATGTACACAGCCTTTAAGCACAAACACGTACCGTTTGGCAGCTTGTTCAGAGCAGTGAAAGAAGATCAGGAAGAGCAAGAAGCAGGATATCAAATATGGTTCAACTACCTGAATGGGATTGAGCAGACCTATAAGCTGCCGGAAGCATCCATGCATCTCAATTTACAAGATGACGATGTGTCAAAGTACGAATTGATGCTGGTGGCCACCGAATTTTCTGATCGACTGGAGTTGGTATTCAAGTTCAATTCCGGGTTGTTTAAACCGGCCACGATTGAGGCAATAAAACGTGATTTTCAATTCGTTTTGACCCTGCTACAAGAAAAACCAACTCTGAGTATGGGAGACGTGGCGGCAAGCTTATCGGAAAGTAAAAAACAGCGTTTGGAACACCAACAAGAACAGCTCGTAGCGCGGGGCGCTTCATCACTTAAACAATTTGTAAAACGAAGAAATCTTTAATCATCAGGGAGAATCACTGTGTCATTGGATATGCCCAACTTCAGGAACCAAAAAAGAACGAAAAAGATCATTGTGCCGCAGACAACCCTAATTGAATCCCATTTATTCGGTGTGAATGAATTTGGGTGGTTAATCGATGTTTCAAAGCAAAGGCCCAATGCGGCAACCTGGTTTGCGCAAAACCAGGAGTTAGTCAGCTCCAGATTAAGTGAAAAAGGTGCCGTGCTCATCAGAGGCACCGCTTTTGACGGTATCCCTGATTTTGACGACTTCATTTCTGCGGTTGGGGAAAAACTCAGCTACGAATATCGTTCCACTCCTCGCTCGGAATTGAAAGGCAGAGTCTACTCTTCCACTAATTATCCCGCTTCAGAATGGATACCACTGCACAATGAAAATGCTTATTCCGTGGCTTATCCCAAAAAAGTGATTTTTGGCTGTCAGCAAGCACCTGAGACTGGGGGAGCAACGACATTGGCAGACAGCCATCGCATCTTTGCGTTATTGCCCGAGCATATCAGGGAGAAGTTTCAGCGTTGCGGTGTCAAATATGTACGCAATATGGGGATGGGCTTTGATTTGCACTGGCATGAGGTATTTCAGACTCAGGACAAGGAAAAGGTGGCGAAAATCTGTGCAGATATGGGCATTGATTACGCCTGGAATGGCGAGGTATTGCGCACCGAGCAGACGTTACCTGCAACAAAAGTACACCCAGTTTCAAAGTTAGACATTTGGTTTAATCAAGCCCATTTGTTTCATTACTCCTCTATACCACAAGACATAGCTGAAGAACTGATTAGTGCCTTTGGCGAAGAAGCCTTGCCGCGCAATGCCTATTACGGCGATGGCAGTAAATTGGATAGCGAAGTCCTGGCCGTCATTAATCAAACCTATGAAAAATGCCTGAAAGCATTCCCGTGGCAAAAAGGCGATTTATTGGTGGTGGACAATTTGCGAGTTGCCCACGGCAGACAGCCTTTTACTGGTGACAGAACCATTTTAACAGGCATGACTTTATAACCTGGAAAGTTGCCTGCAACGAAAGTCAGGTAGACGCGAAAAGCGCGGTAAAAACCGCAATTTATATCTTGTGAATTAATATCAATAGGACTCGTTATGGACACTTCTTCTCATGAAGGTTACTCCTTATCACCAGTACAAAAATTTCAATGGCAACAGAGCCAGCAGTTTCATCGCAAAAACCTGGTCAGTGTAGGGGCAACAATCAAGGGGCAGTTTCCGCAAACGGCTTTTGAGCAGGCGATTGCCGAGTTGTTGGCTAAGTACGAGATCCTAAGAAGCGACTGCACCGAGTCGGAGCAAGACGGTTTTCCTTTGCAATTTATTGTTGATAACGTCACTGCCAGGAGGATTGAGCTAAACGGTTTTGAGTCACCGGAAAAGAGTCTGGCTGAGTTTCACCTGCAATTGTTAGATCCCACAGGTGATTTTTGTTGGTCCATGCAAATGTCACCTGATACTCAAAATTCATTCATCGTATTTGGCGGCTCGCAGATGCTAGTGGATGCCCACAGTTTGCAGTTGTTATTGCAGGAATTGGCAATGCGCCTTAATTCGCAGGGCAATCCGGAGAATGATGAAGACCTGTTGCACTATATTGATTTAGTCGACTGGTTCACCGAACAAACTGAGGAGCGCGACAGCCAGACTGAGCACCTTGTAAAAGCCCCACAACGAGACAAGCAGCCGGAAAGCTTTTTGCGCAGTCAGCAAATGCAGTGCTCTGTTGAGACAACAACTTTCCCCCTGAGTCAGCAGCAGCTGGCTTTGGTTCAAAGCAGTAGCGCAGATTTTGCTATCGCGCCGCAAGATGTCATACGTTCCTTGTGGCAGTTGGCGTTAGCTACGGTATTAGATGCTCCGGTGTTTTCCATGGCGTTACTCGCTGATGGTCGCAATTATCCTGAGTTAAAAGATGTTATCGGCCCACTTGCGCGCCAGCTCAATTTGCCAACTGAAACCCATAATGACCAGTCTTTCCAGGCATTTTGTATTGATACCTCCCGTGTTTGTGAACGGCTGCAAACCATACAAAATTATTGCGATCCACTGGATTATGGGTTCGCAAAACAGGGACTAAACCTGGGATTTCAGTCACTGCATTTGTGGGATGCCATCAGTACTGACAACAACGGGTTATTGACTCCTGGTTGCGTCATCAATGACATGAATCAGGATGTATATCTGCAATGCTGCATCGCAGCTGAGCAGATGCAACTAACGATAGGGGTAAACCTGGCGCGCACTGAAAACGGACTAATGGATTACCTCAGGTTTGTCTTTGAGCAACTGTTGCAACACTTCCTGATTGCTCCTCAGCAATCAATCGCTGACAGACATCAGTTCCAGTGCCTATATTCGAAAGTTCTTGCGGGGCGCAATTTCTGTGGCAATGGGACGATGACGTTACAGCCTACATTTCATGGACAATTTGAATATCAAACCAGTTTGACACCGGCTAACATTGCTGTGATCAGTGCTGCTCAGGAAAAGTATAGCTTTGACCAAATAAACCGGATGGCTAATAGTCTGGCAAATCGTTTGGTGTCTGGCAATGTGAAACCGGGTGACCGGATTGCACTATTTTTGGGGCGTTCCGTCGAAACTCTGGTGAGTATCCTGGCAGTCTGTAAAGCGGGTGGTTGTTATGTGCCTGTGGACGTGGATTATCCAAAAGCCCGTATAGAGTACATTTTTCGCGATGCCAATATTCAGCAGTGTCTCACCACATCGCAATACGCCGACAGGTTGGCGTCGGTTTCTGATGTTGATATTACGGCGTTGCCTGAATTATCAGAAATGGGCAATGACAACGCAGAAAACCTGGCGTTGACGGTGGCTGCTTCCGATCCCGTTTATACCATTTATACATCGGGTTCCACCGGAGAGCCCAAGGGAGTGCAGGTTCGTCATCAGAATCTCATGAATTACCTGAACTGGATAACGCAACTGGCCACTTTAACGCCAGACAATATTACGCCATTTTTTGCCACAGTAAGTTTCGACTCCACGATAAGCAGTTTATTTCCTCCTTTGATGACGGGAAATCCTGTAGAGATCATTCCTGAGGGACAGGAAGTGGAAACCCTAAAGCGCATGCTGTGTGCCGATGAGCAAACTGGGATACTAAAAATTACCGCATCACTGATGCAGTTGGTCGAAGAGCAATTGCCTGAAGGTTCTCTGCCTGCCGGACCTAAATACATTCTGCTGGGTGGAGAGGCATTGCCGAAACACCTTGCAGAAAAATTGTTGGCACGATTCCCTAAAAGCAGGATTATCAACCATTACGGGCCCACTGAAACCACCGTAGGAGCCTGTTTTTCCGATCTTACAAATGACTGGACTGACACTGAGATAGTGCCTGTCGGTCGGCCAATTAGCCATGCACAAGTTTATATCTTGAATGAACAGCAGGAGCAGGTTGCACCGTGTACAGAGGGGGAAATTGTCATTGCCGGTAGGGGCGTGTCGCTGGGCTATCTCAATCGTCGTAAACAAACGCTTGCAGCGTTTGTGAGTAACACCATCGACCCTCAAATTAGCAGCATTATGTACCGCACAGGTGACATAGGCAGGCAGCGTCTTGATGGCAAAATAGAATTTTTAGGCCGCAAAGATCAGCAAATCAAACTCAATGGTTACCGGGTGGAGCTGCAAGAAATTGAAGCGGCTATCAATCGGTTTGAGGGCGTGGTCAGCGGTCATGTGGTAGTGGCGCATTGGCAGGACGGCAGACAAAAACTCAATGCCTACGTAAAAACTTCAACCCAGAACTTTGATAGTGGGTCATTGCGCAGCTACCTCAATAGTGTGCTGCCCAGATTTATGGTACCGAACGATTATTTTCAAATCTCAGAAATTCCTCTCAACCACAATGGTAAGCTGGACCGAAGAGCCCTGTTGAGTATGAGTGACAATAGCCTGTCGCAGCAAACGGGTTTCGTCGCTGCCGAATCTGCATCAGAGAAGGCATTGGTCCAAATCTGGGAAAAGCTACTGAACAAAACCGGTATCGGGGTTGCGCACAATTTCCTGGCACTTGGCGGGGATTCCATCAAGCTGATTCAGATGCGGGTGGAGCTGAAAAAGCTGGGCTATGAGGTGCCGCTACAGCAGATCCTGAAAGCCGAAAATCTGAAGGCTCTTGCGGCAACACTTGATAGTCAGACAGCCACCGTAGAGCAATCGAAAACTCTGCAACCAATGAAACTTGTGCCAGAGCAAGACCGCGTCAAACTGCCCCACACATGTGAGAATGCCTACCCGTTGTCTCGACTGCAAATTGGTATGTTGATGCACAGTCAAAGCAATGGACTTTACATTGATGTAGATAATTTCAAAATTTCCGCGCCAGTGAACCTGGAAAAACTGCAATCGGTGGTAGACACCATCGTGGCGGCGCATCCGCTACTGCGCACCTCGTTCGATTTAACCAGCTATTCCGTTCCACTACAATTGGTGAGTAAAACCGCCGAAATTCCTGTGGAGTATCACGATATTTCGGAAAAAGACAGCGCCGCGCAGCAGGTTGTTATCAATGAGATTGAGCAAAACATTCTGCATACAGGATTTGACTGGAAAAAGCCTGGCCTGTTGCGTTTGGCTGTGATCGCCATATCTCCAACCACGTTTCATTTAATCATCAGTCGTCATCACGCCATCCTGGATGGTTATAGCTCAGCCAGATTATTCACCCAAATTGCTGAGCTATACAGCAGTGAAAATCTCCAGGCTTACGGTCATGATGTCCTGGGTTACGACGCTTACATTGCACAGGAACTTGCCAGTATTGGTTCACCAGAGCAGGCAGAGTATTGGCGTGACAAGTTGACAGAGGCGACTGCGCTGCAATTACACGATGTTAAAGGCAGTCAGAAGTTGGCGGGCACTGATGTGCAGCAGGGAGTTCATGAATTCGAATTGTCCCATGACTTAGTTAGCAAGATTGAACGTCTGGCAACACAATCTTCAAGCAATGTGAAAACGGTATTGCTCACCGCATTTCTCAAGATGCTGGGGCATTTTTCAGGCAGACATGATGTACTTACTGGTTTAGTCACCAATGGGCGTCCCGAATCTGCCGGGGCTGAAAATACCCTCGGGCTGTTCCTAAACAATATGCCCTTCAGAATGGATTTAGCTGAATGTTCCTGGCAAGAACTCATTGAGAAGGTTTTCAACGAGGAAGTCGACACCTTGCCTTATCGCCTGTTGCCACTTTCTGAGATTAAAGCAAACACAGCGATTGAACTTCATTGCCTGTTTAACTTTATTAAATATGATTTTTATCGCACGCTGGAAAACCTGGGTGATTTCAATGTGTTGTCCTCTAAAAGTCTGGCGCGCAATAACATCGATCTAATGCTGTCGTGCATGCATTCTGCCAACGGTGAGCAACTGATTTGTTCTTTCTATCACAATCAGAATTATGGTACTGAATACATTCAGAAACTGGAGAGTATTTATCGGCACATTCTGGCATTAATGGTGAGCGATGCGACGCAATGCCATGGTCAACATGCCTTGTTAGAGACTACAGAGATATCCAGGCTCCGGGCTTTAGGGGAAGGTGCGCAAACTCAGCCTTCTGAGGCCGTTCTGATTCATGACATGTTTGATTCTGCTGCGCAGCGCTATTCAGAGATGCCAGCGGTTAATGCCAAAAATACCACCTTAACCTATGCGCAATTGAGCAGCAGAGTAAATCAACTTGCGCACTATCTACATATCGCTGGCGTAGAGAAAGGGGATCGCGTTGGCGTTTATAAAACTCGTGACGCAGATCTGATTGTTACTCTGCTGGCGAGTTTAAAAGTAGGTGCTTGTTATGTGCCACTGGACCCAAATTACCCCAAAGAGCGGATCCGTTATATTCTCAGCGATGCGCAACCCCGTGTGATTGTGACGGAACAGCAGTTCGTCTCCAGATTAGACGAGAGCGAGACACAGTTGCTGGTGCTAGATGAAATCGCCCTGGAGGAGACAGTGGTATCGGGAGCTGCTATTCCAAAGGCTCACCCTGACGATCTTGCTTATATCATCTATACATCTGGTTCTACCGGCACACCCAAGGGTGTACAAATAACCCACCAGGCGGCGACGGGAATGATGTCCTGGGCCGCAGATACCTTTAGTGCTGAGCAATACCGTGGCATGCTCGCGGCAACATCAATTTGTTTTGATCTATCGGTCTTTGAAATTTTCTTTCCTTTAGCTCAAGGTGGGACAGTGTATCTGGTGAACGATGTACTGGAATTTGCATCTTTAGAGGTGGCTGACAACATTACTTTTATCAATACAGTGCCCTCTGCCATTGAGAGATTATGCGATGCAGGTGTATCTCTGGCTCACGTGAAGGTTGCTGGTTTGGCTGGTGAGCCACTATCCAGAACACTTGTCAACAAAGTGTATGCCGCCGGTGTCGAAAAAGTATACAACTTATACGGGCCGTCGGAGTATACAACCTATACGACGTTTGCCCTTATTGACACATCTCCCACTGGGTCTGTACCTATTGGTAATGCGATAAGCAATACTCAACTGTATGTAATGGACAAAGCCATGAACCTGGTACCAGAAGGAGTGCCAGGGGAATTGTTTGTAGCAGGGCGTGGCATTTCGACTGGGTATTTCAACAAGCCGGAATTAACCAGACAGAGTTTTATCAGTCATACCTTCACCACGGGAGAGACGCGAACTCTTTATAAAACCGGAGATTTCGTTAAGTTTGACGAAAACGGCATGCTGGAATATCTCGGTCGCATCGATGAGCAAATTAAAATTCGAGGCTTCCGCATTGAACTGGGAGAAATACAGGCTGTCGTCAGCCAATGTCTGCTGGTGGAACAGGTTGTGTTAACCGTATCCGGTGAGGGAGCCGAAAAACAGCTGCTGTGCTATGTGCGTACCCAGAATGAGTCAGGTGCGGAAGCGCAGGTGAAAGCTCTGGTGCAAGAGCAGCTGCCTAGGCATCTGCACCCGGACTTTTTCGTCTTCATGGACACATTTCCATTGACGCCAAACGGTAAAGTAGACAAACAACAATTGCCTCCACCTGAGCAAAAGAGCAGCCAACATCGGCTAGTGCACGCGGAAAATGAGCCAGAACAAATCATTGCCAATATCTGTAAACAGGTACTGAATCTGGCAGAAATATCTGTGACAGACAATTTCTTTGACCTTGGGGCAAACTCCTTAAAACTGTTTAGTTTGTTCAATAAACTGCAATATCAATATGGCAATTCTGCTACTTTGAGTATGGTTGAACTATATACCTATGGCTCTGTCAGGCAACTTGCCCGCTTTCTTCAGGGGCAGGATGAGCAGGACAGGATCAAAGAAGAAGTGTCACAGCGTGCGGAAAATCGACGTCGTTGCCGACGCCGAAAAAACCCGTTAAGCTAGCCGCGATTTTTAACCCTTCATGCTAAGTAGCAATAGCCAAAGGTAGGTAATGAAAAAGATACTAAAGCTCGGAGTACTGGTAGCTTTCCTGACGGGTAGTTTAGCGGCCTGGTATGAGCATCAGGTGATCATACTGTCATTCCTGAAATACGGGGATTACAATGAAGTTGCACCGGGCTTCTATTTGCATAACAGTATCGATGCTGAGCAGCAGAAAAACTTTCTGGCCATCAAACGTGAAGCCGAAAAAAGAGTGTTGATGCACTTTGATGAATTAACCTCAGATGCCGTTATCCTGGTGTCAAACGATCCATGGTTATTGGATATTGGTTTTAATCCAACGGGTATGAGTCGCAGTACACCGCTGACTCAATACATCTTCATCGGCCCCAAAGGGCAAAATGTTGATGTTATCGCCCACGAGCTAATGCACGCCGAAATGGGAGTACGGGTTGGGTATTTGGCAGACAGACACAGTTTGCCTATTTGGTTTAAAGAGGGTTTTGCATTACAGGTTGATAGGCGGGGGCCCTTTGTTGAGCAACTCAATGTGAG
>UEXM01001119.1_pt1 | contig 24237 bp, 63 predicted proteins | sample 1796661 | NCBI WGS metagenome assembly UEXM01 (sample SAMEA4772469, study PRJEB27181) | metagenome | reverse complement strand
TGCAGGCCTTCAGGGTGCCAATCTTCAGGATGCCAATCTTCAGGGTGCCAATCTTCAGGATGCCCACCTTCGCCTTGCAAGCCTTCGGAATGCAAGCCTTCAGGGTGCAAAGTTCACCACCAACTTTAAGAAGGTCGGCTGGTTTGAATGTGCAACCTTCTCTGAAGATCAGATCCCTTGGGTTTTTCTGAATCCAAGATACCCTAAATGGGCTGACACTCTCAAATGGGTGAAAGCTGAATCAAAACAAGTTGCCTGATTGTTTGAATAGGCTATACTGTATGGGCAAGGAGGCAGTGTGCCACGGCGACCGACCCGACTCAATACTGGAGACCTTATTGAATACACAGGCAGGTTCTTCGACAGGAACCCAAAGCCAGGACAGGAACAATGCATTGGCGTTGTCGTGTCTGTTCACAACAACGGCAGAGATGCCAAGGTTCTTTGGCCGATTCCTGATGAAACCGGCGACTTCTCTAGCAGAGTAAGTGTAGTTGACATAGCTTCAACCAGAAAAGAGATGACCTTTCTTCATTACCCGAAGAGGAACAAATGAAAGCAACAATTGGCGATTTGATTTACTACAATGGCGATGGAGGCGAGCCTCCTTGTTGTGGGATCATTAGCTCTGTCAAAGGCAAGTACATGGCGATTATCACTTGGCCTTTCCCTGATGGGGATGGCGAGGTAATCTCTGAGATTGATATCGAAGAGGTTTACACAGGCCAAAACGATTTCTTGACTGTCCTGAAGAAGAAGGGAGGATAAATGTCTGAACTTATGGATGGGGTTGGGATAGGTGCTCTTGTTCTTTGTCTTCATGATCGAGATATTGGCGTTATTCTTGACACCTACCCATGGAGAAATGAGGCCGCAGTCTTCTGGAACAAAGACGGCCTATGTAAGAGTGAGACTGTAACAAAATGCAATTCTCACGTTTTTGAAATCTTAGTTGAAGGAAAACCATGACATCTGAAGAACTACGACAGAACTTTGCTGATGCATTCATCAGTCTTGTTATGAATGAGGCTTCATCCACGGAGATGAATCTTTCATCTGATGATGAGCGACTCGTCATTATCCAGGCTTTGGAAGATGCTATTGCATTCTTCGACAACCCAGAGTTTGATTCAAAAATCCCTTAAATAACCTTGACGCCTGCCTCTACACAGGCTATAATGTAGAGACACCGAGGGGAGATAGCTCAATTGGTTAGAGCATCGGTCTCATAAGCCGAGGGTTCTGGGTTCAAGGCCCAGTCTCCCTACCATTTTACTGAGTTCGTTAGTTGGCAAAGAAAAGATTTTATCAGTAGACCTGAATAGCTACACCGATAACTTTGAACATTTCAAATCCTTTCTGCGACTAACTAACGAACTCTTTCTCTTTGAGAGTGCTAGCCGCCCGGCGGGCGGATACACAGAAACACATAAGCAGTGTTTGGGGGTGTGAATCCCCCCGCTCTCTTTTTGCATCCTTAGCTCAGTTGGATAGAGCAACGGCCTTCTAAGCCGTGGGTCGTAGGTTCGAATCCTACAGGATGCGCCATTTTTCAAACAGACAACAGAGGAAATCAAATGAAATGTAGTTGCTTTTATCGCTGGCGGAATAGACCGGTTAGTCGATGGCATGATGATAGAGGTGGGCGAACCCCTCGCCGCTGGAATTACTAAAGTAAGGAGAAGAAATGACAAGCATTAAGTTTACTACCCATAACGATGGAAACGTCCACACTGGCGGAACTTACCGTGTAGGCGACCTGGATTGTAGCTATTCAAAACTTGTTGAGACCTTTGGTGAGCCATTGATCGGAGACTACAAGACAGACGCAGAGTGGGACATTGAGTTCAGTGATGGCTTGATTGCCACTGTCTACAACTGGAAGAATGGAAAGAACTACTGCGGTGAAGATGGGAAAGACATTGAAGAGATTACTCATTGGCACGTTGGCGGGCGAAAGGTGCAAGTAGAAGCGAGGCTGAACTTTCTTCTAAACAAGATTCCGCTTGGTGATGGTCGTTGGATCGATGTCAAGTAATATTGGGGTATGGTGAAATGGCAGCATACTGGTTTTTGGCACCAGTGGTCGGGGTTCGAATCCCTGTACCCCAGCCAGTTAGGAGATTAAAGTGGGCAGAAAAATGAAGCCACATAAAAGACCCAAAAGGTTTGGAACCTCAAGCAATAGTTATCTAGTTGGCTGGTCTGCTTTTATAAATGGCCTTTCTGAAGATAAAAACCCTTACAAGCAAGGGACAGATGACTATAAGCGATGGAAGAAAGGCTATCGCGATGCCAGAAAAGCCAGTTAGGAGAGAAGATGTATAAGAATTATGAATGGGTTGTATGCGCTGATGGATTTTCTATATCCATTCAAGCAGGTAGTGGTAAATACTCTGTACCGAGAGGAGGAGCCAGAAGGTTTTCTCGATTGGAGCTTGGGTTTCCCAATAGACCATGCCCTTTTATCTACGAGTATGCTGAATCATCAGAAGACTACACAAAAACTATCTATCCTTATGTCCCTGCTGAAGTTGTAGATGCTATGATTAGGGGACACGGTGGCATAGTTTCAGGGGAATGCCCGCCACTGGATTTTGAGTGATCTATTTACAATCATGAGAACAATACAAGCTGAAGCATTTTTGATAGTTGATTGGGTTCAATACCATGTTGTTGGCGAGGTTACTTATTCGTATCCCTATCATAGAGTAGAAAAAGTAAAAATCCACAAGATTGGTAAAGCAAAGAGAGACAGGCGAACAGCAGAGACAATCTCTGTTGATTACAATGCTGTCATTCCGCCCGAGGGAATAACTTATGCAAAGTATGCCCTTAACCAGGAAGCCGATCTTACTCTTATGAGTTGGGCAACAACGAGACGTAGAAACTTGGATCACAAATACTTTACAGGCAAACCGCCTCCCTTTGAAGGCGATTAAAAAACATTGACAGAACATTTCAACAGGCTATATTGTCTGTGCCGGTGGGGGGAGCCTCGCCGGGTAGAGAGAGCCGATGAAACACAGAGGGCTTAAATCCCTCACAAGGAACGAACTGGGCATAATGCGTCCTCCCTTTTGTCGGGAAGGCGGCGTGAAGTTATCAAATCCTTCCTCTCTCTATAAATACTCACGGAGTGCTGCTCTTATCCCGCAGACAAAACAGGTTAGTAGATCTATACTATAAAAATTATTATTATAGGGCTTACCTGTGCCATTGTGAGGTCACACTCGCCACTCCACCCCCTTGGGTCAATAGCTCAATTGGCAGAGCACCGGCCTTTTAAGCCGTAGGTTCTGGGTTCGATTCCCAGTTGACCCACCACTTATCATAGGAGATAAAATGCGTAACATTGTAATGCTTGCTGCTGCCCTGACAATGGGTTGTGGCGACAAGGAAGAGGATTCTGCTTCCGACACTGCTGCCGCTGAAGATGCAGCCGCAGAGTAAAAACAAGCCGCTGGCACACCGGTTAATGTGTGCTGCCTTTTATGTTCGTATAGTCTAACTGGTCAAGACACTTCTCGGCAGGGTCGCAACCTGTGAGGAATATTGTTGGTTCGAATCCAACTGCGAACACTTTTGACGATATAGCTCAGTTGGTAGAGCGGCAGGCTGTTAACTTGCTGGTCGTGGGTTCGAGTCCCTCTATCGTCGCCATTTCAATAGGAAAGAAAATGACCGTTGACAAACTACGAAAATCTTTCGGTGATGCGTTCGTCCAGTTCCTGATGGACGAGGACTCAGTTTATAACTGGACTGGCTGTGATCTAGATCTGTGTTCAGAATCCCAGCGTAAGGCTGTTGTGCTTGCATTGCAAGACACCATCACGTTTTTGTCAACGACCAAATTTCAATAGGAGAGAAGATGACTGCAACACACGTTACTGCCGGCGAAATTCTTGATATGATTCGGGACCTTGATGTTTCAGAGTCTGATATCTTGGAATGTGTACTGGCTTCTCTGCCATATCACATGGCAAAGCAATCCCTACTCGATGCGTTTGATATGCTTGGAAAGAGGCAAGATGAAGAATCGGTACTATAAAGTAGGTGACTTGGTAACGGTTGCCGATGATAGACTCAGATGGAATTCAGCGATTGGACTGATTACTAACATCACTGATTCTGAATGGAAACACATCAAAGTGTTCAAGGTATTCGTTGAGGGTAGAGAACTGAGAGTACTGAAAACCCAACTCTGGCATCTTTATGAAGCATATCCATGGAAACCTTACTGAGCCAAGATGGTATTCTTTTCGTGACCTTGTGCCTCTGACGCTGGAATCAAGCAAGGATCTACTCTCCAAGGCCCTTTAGGGGTGAATATACGTCCTGTTAGCAAATAAGACCGAGAGGAATAGCTAACATTCGTGGGTAACCAACCCCACCAGAGGTTTCTTTATGAAAAAAGGTGATTTGGTACAATACAGACACCACGGAGTTGGTGTCGTGCTTGGCAACACAACTGCTGGCAAAAATCAGATACACACTCACGTTGATTGCTATTGGTTTAGCCTTGGTGTAAAAACAATCATGCCAATTAAAGTAATTCGTGGGAGCATAATCAGTGAAAAAAGGTGACATTGTTCTGTTCAGAACACATTCTGGAGTTGTTTTAAGTCTTTTTACTCGCCTATATAGAGGGCGCTCAATCACCTATGCTAAATGTTTCTGGTTTGAGACGGCTAGCCGTAGCACGTGGCCAATGAATAACCTGAAGGTGATCAGTGAAAAAAGGTGATCTAGTCAAAACCGTTTATGATCCCCGGTGGGGGGTAGTAATCAAAGCATGGAGGATTTTTATCCCATACTCACAATGGGCAGTTCAGTTTGTCTACCCTGATGGTGAGAGAAGCTCCCAACCAGAGCGTTTCATTCGTGATGTGATTCATGTACAAAGACAAGATTAAACAATACATTTACTCTCTTGGAGAAAAGAGAGAACAATTTGGGGGCATGTCTGCCTGTCCTTTTGCTGTGCCTGAGTTGGAATCAGGTAGGCTCTTTATTGCCAGGATTGATGATGATAATTCCTTTCATGATCTCTTGGCCTTCTTCATTTCCTCCACTTATGAAAGCGCACTGTTCGCTGTAGAAGATGCCGAGAGCCCAACAGCAGAGGAAACGATTAAGTATCAAACCTTCATTGACTCTGTGTTAGAAGAAGCAGGCCACAAGAACCTCAAGTCTATTTGCTTCAACCCCTTCGATGGGGTTGCTGAGATTGAGGGATACAATCCAAGAGCAGATGCCCCATTCTTTTTGATCAACATAGCAGAAAAGAAAGTGCTTAGCAGAGCACACACTAAACTATTAAAGACTAGCTATTACGACAAACTCTCTGCTGAGTATCGTAAGTTCTTGCACATATCTGATTAGATTGTCAGATAATTTGAACAGGCTATATTATCTGCACGATGGAGGTGCTGCATGAAACGCGCGCGAGACAAACCACAACTTGTCCGTGTTGGTTCTTTGATTAGGTTCAATAAGGATGGAGACATTGGTATCGTCACTGAAGTTCTGAGTTCGGTACAAGAAATCCAACCACTCAAGGTTTGGTGGGCTGGAGAAAACGCAAGACGGAATTGTGGAGCCTTGGAGCATGAATTTGAGCCCTGGGAAGCCTCTGAAACAGTATTGAGATACTAATGTATATTCGCAAGGTCGGTGACCTGTTCGGTTACAAGCGCAGAGCAGTCAATGATACAAATCATGATGTTTTTGTTCTTTTGAAGAGAACAGAAACAACAATTGTTTTGTATAACCTACATACACAGTTCAAAACTATGATCACTCACCACATTTTCGCATCTTTCTATTCCCCTCTTTCTAAGAGTGTGAGAGTCTCCCAGGCTCAAAACTAAGTGTGATGGCGATGAGTCCGTAAGTCTTGTAAGAGATGCAGTAATTAGTTCCTGTAAATCCATTAGTTATCTATTAGGTTGGGTCGTAAGTCGTCCAGAGCAGGCGATAAGTCCAAGACAGTCTGCCCGCTTCGGTGCCAGTTGTGTGTGTCACACACACTCACACTCTTAGATATTTTTTCATGACAAGCCCCGATCAACATAAGGAATTTTGTATGTCTGCGATTGACACGCTAAAGCAGTTTTATCCGCCAGGGTGCATGGTTCACAACATTGAGACTGGCGAAGTTGCCGTTATCATTGAATGGGCAGTTCCGCTGGGTCTTTCCGACAAGTCCCCCTTGAGAGATATAAAGGTTCTTAAGGATGGTGAGCTTATCCGTTGGAAGATTAGCGCACTCAACAAGTGGAAGCCAAGGAAAAAGTAACAATGTTTATCGACAGAATGAAGCTTGCCAAAAAAGAAGGCTTGGCAAACGGTCAACTAATTTTTTGGAAGCCTGGATGTCCACACACAGAAGATGTTGGTGTTGTTCTTGACAATGACTGGGAATTAGAATGTACTATTTTCTGGTTCGGAGAGCCAAGAGGCCGCGAGGGTCTATCCTCAAGATGGTTTGATGATGAAGAAGGCAATGTATTTGTTTTGAGAGATACCGATGATCAAAGCCGGTGACTTGGTTGGTTGGTTTGGAGGCGGCTTTGATGAGCCACAGACACCAAATGAATTGGATGATTTTGGCGTCGTTGTTTCCATCTATACTAACTATGGTTTCTCTACAATCAGAATTTCTTGGGTCAAAGACCCTGATGAGCCAATTGATGAATATTCTTTCGATTGGGTAGAAAGTGAAATGGAAAAAGGAGCATTGGTTATTTTGAGCCGGTCCTGAATGACATTTGGTGACTGGCCTTCAACTTTGAACAGGCTATATTGTATGGGCAAGGAGGATGTATGCCGCGTACCGTGATTGAGTGTGTTGCCTGTGAAGAAACCTTTGACCTCAACTCTCCCGAGAAGAAGAGGGCTGGTGGTCTTCGTAATCATTGCCCTGACTGTGCAGAAGAGACTACGATTCCGTATCTTGCTGTCAAGGCAGCAAACGGAAAGATGTCTGACTTGACTATTCTTCAGTTTGAGTCTACCTCAGATCGTGAACTGTACAAGAAAGCATGGTTGAACAACACGGGACACCACAAGGGCAAGTCTTGTCACTTGTCACGCTCCAACACTACCATGTCTGGACTCAAGTTCAAGAAGGTGGCCGAGAACCGTGGTAACGAAAACCATAAGGGTAAGCTGTAATGTCGCATGGTTGGAAAATGTGGATCAACATTGGATGGGCAGATGGAGAATTGTTTTCTTCTGTTCATCTTTCTGAGAAAGGGGCCCTAAAGTCCTCGATTGAAGATATGTTGGAACTAATCCATGGTGGCGTAAACCCACCCGAAGGATTCAGAGATCCAGGTGATCTTAGTATCTACGATAGAGATACTTTGAATGATATCTGGATTGAGATGGAAGGGCTCTTTCATCATACTCAGTATGATTTTGATATCCAACACAGCTTGGTGAGACGATGAAAAGAATCTATCATGAAAAGGAACTCGAAGAGGGCGACTTTCTACTGTTTTTGTACAATCGAAGCGTTAAGTACGTCAAACTAAACTTCGATTATGGTCTTGTCACTGAGGTTTTCAATGGCGAACCGTTTGTAAAGTGGTTCTTCGATCCTTGCGAAGCTAACGATGACGAAGACTCTCCCGAAGTCATCAACAACATACCAGCTTTTAATGGCGAGTTTTATCTTGTCAAGAAAAGTGCCCCAATCAACTTCTAATATTTGAGAAGATAATGAGAATTTATGATCATAGGCAACTTAAGCGTGGAGACTTTGTCTTCTTCAGATACAATAAAGAAGAAAAGAATAGCATTGATTATGGGATCATCATAGGGCCTTCACATGCCTTTGGTGTTCCTGTTAAGTGGCTTTTGGATCCTATGCCTGAAGATGAAGAAGAGCTTGTCGTTGACATTCCAGACATGAATGGCCAACTTTACATAGTCAAAAGAGATGTCAAGTTTGATGGCCTGTTTCTCTGAACAGGCTACATTACCTGCGTGAGCGAGAGGAGCACACATGACACCCGAAGATATCAAGACCGCCCTTACTGCCGTTGGACAGAGCCCCGTTGCTTCTGAATGGGCAAAGGGTTTTTCCACCAGTATTATCGAACAACTGAACAAGAGACGAAAGCTGTCTGAAAAGCAGATGTTCCACGTCAACAAGATCATTGAACAGAACTCGGAGTCTGCGTTGGTTGAAGCAGCAGAATGGGAAACCACTTATCGTGAAAAGTATGAGAAGGATGCAAAGTATCTTAGTGGATACTACATGACTACTTCGTACTTTCGGTCTGTTGTCAACCAGATTGTCAGTGGAGAGGTTCCGTCACGTCGTGGTTTCTTGAAGATGTACGGAAACAAGTACGCCAAGAAGATTCTTGCCGAACGTGAAAAGCCTGCTCGTTTCGATGCTCGTACTCATGTCGTGGGCAACTCCAAGTTTCGCCAGGATAAGCTGATCTGGGCTGGAACCGCCATGCTGACCGGTAATGATTGGCGTCTTCGCTCAGAAGCAACAAAGCAGTTTGTTCAGCATGGCGGCTTCATTGTTGGCGTTGACGGCTCCGTTCACTCAGCAGCAAAGGGTAACAAGGTTTACAAGATTCTCCCTGTTGCCGGCAAGATGTTCATCAAGATTGAAGAGAGATTCCTGAAGAAGGGTAAGCGATGAAAAATAGAATCTATATCGTGAGACTTAACCACATCTACGGGATTGGTACACAGGGGGCTCATGGCACCAGAACGCGAACCCTAACTGGTATGTTTATCACGAATAATCGCTGTACGAGTGTCATTGACTCTCGTGGTCAGTTCTTTGCTTACCAAAAACTGACCCCTGAGTCATATTTTGATGTCTTTCTTGAAGGTCAGTGGCACAACAAGTACTCAGCGGAAACTGAAGAGATCATGGATCGCCATTGGATAGAAGACAACATCTGATCACACTCAAAACTGTTGGCACTAACCTCTGAACAGGCTATGTTGTCTGTGTTGGCGGGGGACGTAGCCCGCCCATCACTCTGGAGACCGAATGTCTTATCGTAGAAAGCCACGTTGTAGTTTTTGCCGTCAGGAAGGACACAATCGCACCAACTGCCCAACACTCAAAGCGAAAATCAAAGAGCGCCTTGAGGCCAACCCAAACGATTGGTGGGCAACTCAGCAGATGGAGAGAAGCAAGCCGAAGACGGCTGCTGATCGCACTTGCTCTTACTGTGGTACGAAAGGACATACCCGTCGTACTTGTGAAGTCAAGAATAAGGACATTCAATACATGAAGCAGTATCTTCTTGATGGCCGTAAGGCTGTTGCTGAAGTCTGCGAAAAGCACCCCGACCTTATTGGTAAGGGTGATATGTTCATTCACCACGGCAACGAATGGAATGACGGAGAGTACAAGGATTTCCGCCGCCCCTTCGTTGTTACCTCAGTCCGGTTTGGTATGAGCGACACCCAGCCAGTGGTTCTTATGAAAGCTCTTACTCCTGATTCCTATGGTAAGATGAGGACTGGTACGGTGGCCCTTAACAGGGTTCTCAACAACGATACTGAGCGGAACAACAGCTTTCAGTTGAAGCATGCCAGCAAGTCCGGTAAGCCACTTACCTTCTCTGACAAATGGCTTCACAAGGGTATTGCCGATCTTGACAAGAACATTGCTTTCAAGGGCGGCAAGAAGAAGTCCGAGAAGCAGCGTCAGTGGGAAGTATACTCCGTCGTTGATGGAGAAAAGAGCTTCACTTACGAAAGCCTGATGATCGGAGTTCTCGATGGGTGAGGTTGTTTGTCTTTCTTCTTACCGAGAACAAAAGCTTCGTGAAGAAGTTGATGAACTCGCGGAGTATGTTGATTGGCTTCTTGAAGGCATTGACATGACTCCGCAACCTTACTACCCTGAGATGGATTGGAGTGACATTTGTATCAAAGAGCCACTTGGCTATGGAGACTCGTTGAAAACGAAGTCGCCAGTAGGACTGGTACAAGAGAAGAAGGCATTGTACTTGATGCCTACGATCTAGCAATTCAGGGATACACGGTTCAAAATGCTGTGAGACAAGTTCTGATCAAGAGGCGCAAATCTCTGAACAGGCTATAATGCCTGTGCCAGTGAGGGAACAGCGAGGGAACCATGAGCGACTACGGACACGGTGAAGACTACAGAGAACTGCTTGCCTATCAACTGGTAAGACAGTTCAATACCACAAACGCAGCAACCTATAATGAGGTAGAACTCATTTTGCAGGATATGTCTTGCCCTTCGGAATGTGAGGTCTGGGTTTCAAGAGTGGAAACAAAAGAGGATGATAACTTTCCTCGTACTCTTTACTGGTATTCTGGTTCTGTTCTTGTCAGATACCGAGGAAAGACTTGGTTGATTACTGACAAGTTCTATCGTAGCAAAGACGATATGGATTACTTCTCTGATGCTGCTGATGCTCGGATTACTTCTGAATCTTTCCAGACAGCATTTCCGAGAGCAAAAGACCTCGTACAAGATTGGGTACCATTCTAAGGAGAACGAAGAATGACAAACACGGATTCCATCTTCCATTCTCTCTACGGAGAGAAGATTGATCCAACACTTTCCAAAGCATTTGAAGATGCACTAAATGATCCTTCCAAATGCTTCGATTGGTGCCTTGCTCATGCTGAAGAATGTGACAAGAAGACATGCCCTGACTTTCTTCAAGAGCCATTCAAGATCTGTGAAATGCCAGCAAGCATTGTTGATGAATATGGTTTCGACTATATCTCCAAGAACATGACCACTGGTGAACTGGACATTGACTGATCAAAACTGGTTCGAAACTCCTGGCCCACTTGTCTGAACGGGCTATACTGTATGCGTCTGGCGGGGGAGCGGCTGCCGCCTCCCGCTGACCATTCTACTAACTACTTACTTATGGGTGGTAACTGCCCCTCAGTTACAAACTCCTGACAAGGATACTACACATGGCTATCGACTTCAAGACTCTCAACGGCATCATGCCTCACATTCTCAAGGCTGGCTTCCCCGTCATGGTGCGCGGTCGTCACGGCATCGGAAAGTCTCAGGTTGCATACCAGACTGCTGATGATCTCGGTCTTGAGGTTGTCGAGCGTCGTGCTTCTCAGATGACTGAGGGCGACCTTCTCGGCCTTCCCGACACTTCCGAAATGGAGATTGCTGGCGAGGCTCCATCGCACATCGACAGCAGCGATCCTGCATGGCAGGCTGCTTGCTCCGAGACTGGGCATACCAAGACTGTCCGTAAGGTCACGACTTGGAACGCTCCTGATTGGTTCGCAACTGCTTGCGAGCGTCCTGTCCTTCTGTTCCTCGATGAGGTTGACCGCGCTACCCTTGAGGTGCGTCAGGGCCTTTTCGAGCTTACCGATTCGCGTAAGCTGAACGGTTGGCATCTTCACCCCGGCACGGTGATCATCGCCGCTGTCAATGGTGGAGAGCACGGTGCTCAGTACCAAGTTGGTGAACTTGACCCTGCCGAGATTGACCGCTGGACGGTCTACGATGTGGAGCCAACTCATGAGGATTGGCTTGCATGGGCCAACGGTCGTGTTCACAAGATCGTGTGGGACTTCATCAACCAGAACCGTTCTCACCTTGAGCACGAGACTGCTGACTTTGAGCCCAACAAGGTCTACCCTTCCCGCCGTTCGTGGGATCGGTTCAGCACTACTGCTGCTCCTCTCGGTGTCTTCGATGAAGGCGGCGACGGTGACCTTCTCTACAACCTTGCTTGTGGCTTCCTCGGCTTTGAGGCTGCTGTCGCTCTCCGCGACTTCGTGAGCAAGTACGAGCATCAGGTCACCATCGAGCAGATCCTTGACGATGGCGACATTGACCGCACCAAGGACTTCGGCATCAACGAGCACGCTGCTCTTGTCGAGAAGATGGCCGCTGCCGGTATCTTCAAGGAGAAGCTCAGTGATGAGCGTACCCAGAACCTTGGTGAGTACTTCCTTGCCATTCCTGCCGAGATTGGCATGAAGCTCTGGACCATCCTTGGTGACTCCGAGAACAGTGTCGAGAACGTCATCTCCATGCACGGTGTGGTTCGCAAGTCCGATGGCAAGCTGGTCTCCGATCACTTGATCGAGATTCTCGCTGGCTCTGACGACGATTGATCCTTGTCGGGCTTGCCCCCGCTGTTAGGTTTTTACTTGACAGCGGGGGCATCTTCTGTTAAGTTGGTAACATGTCAAGAACAAAAAGATGGATAGCACAACAGAAGTTCCGAGAACTTGGCCAAGAAGACTTGCCAACCTACAAGGCTGGTGATCTATTCAAGTGTAGGAGTTCAGGCCAGATTGCCACACTTTCTCGTATTGTCGAGCAATCTCAAATGGAGCCTGCGACCTTCTCAGTTGTGAAAACCAAAAGATACGTGCTGTTCATCAACGGCTCAGAGCGCACAGTTCTTGAAATCCAACTACGTGTTGCCTACGACTACTTGACTCCGAGTAAATAATGCGTTTTGTTCAAGGTGATGTTGCAACCCTGAAGGGTGTAAAAACCCCGACGATGTATATGCTTGTTGTTCTTGAAGTGGTGGGTGATGATCTTGTCAAGGTTTGTGATCTTGATGGTTACAATGAACAAATATTGCCCATGAAAGCACTAAAGTATGCAGTTTCCAGTCCGAGACACTAAATGTTTGTAATGCGTGAAAGACCTGAAGGCTATGAAGAAGAACCAATCAAGAAAGGTGACTTGGTTATTTTCAAACCTTGGCTTTTCCCAAGGAGATCGAAAGGCCAAGGAATCATCATTGTATTGGAGAAGGATGGCCGAGGTGTAACCTTCAGAAGCAAGAGAGGTCGAATCTACAATTCTGATGTTACAGGTTTCATGCTTATATCTTCTGCTCCAAACGGAGGATGAATGAAATTCAAGAAAGGTGACTTAGTGTTTTACAAGTATCACAATCCCGGCCTTACTGGCCTACTTCGTGTAGCGATTGGGATTGTACTGAGAGATACTGATGCTTATCGTACTAAAGTTCATTTCGCCAACGCTACCATCAAGCCCAATACACGATACGTGTTGAGTGTCGCTTTGACACACGCTCCAAAGTAGTTTCAAACAACTGGCCTGTTCTTCGGAACAGGCTATATTACCTGTGCTGGGGGGGGATGGTCCCCGCCGCCACCGTTTACAATCGAGGTCTCAATGTCTGATGGCAAGCCCGTCTTCAACCTGAACGATCACATTGTCCGTCTTCTGATGGATGAGCCGTTCTTCGCTTCGCTTTCTCGTCGTATTGACAAGATTGCTACAACCTCAATCCCAACTGCTGGTGTGCGTGTCAATCCTGAGCGTGCTCAGTTTGAGATGTTCTACAACCCAGAGTTTATGGCAGCACTCAAGCCTGAGCATCGCAAGGGCGTGCTTATGCACGAGTTCTACCACATCATCTTTGAGCATGTGACCGGTCGTCGTCCTGCCGATGGTATCCGCAAGATTGACAACATCGCTATGGACTTGTCCATCAACTGTCACATTCGCAACTTCCTTCCCCGTGAAGCTGATCCTGGCCCTGTCCTTACTGAAGGTGGTGAGCCTATGCGGGCCTGCCTTCCCGGCGAAGGTCACGAAATGTTCCTTGATCTTCCCGATGGGCAGACCTACGAATGGTATCTTGCCAAGCTGGAGAAGAAGGCAGAAGAAGAAGAGCAGAACGGCAACGGTGATCCCTTTGGTGACGTTGGTGACTTCGATGACCACGATGCTTTCGGTGGTGAAGGCCAGGAGGCCGTTGAAACGGCAAACGAGATTGCCAAGGAACGCTTGAAGCAGGCTATGAAGAAGGCTGCTGAAGATGCTTCTCGGTCCAACAACTGGGGTACGATATCTCAGCAGATGCGCAAAGAGATCATGGAGCGTATTTCTACGCAGATTGACTGGCGCAAGGTTCTTCGTTACTTCATCAAGACCAGCCAGCGTTCCGATCGTCGGTCTACTCCCCGCAAGATCAACCGTCGCTTCCCACGTATCCATCCCGGTAAGCGTGTGACTCGGCAGGCCAAGATTGCGATCAGCATTGACCAGTCTGGTTCTGTTGACGACGGTATGCTCAACGCTTTCTTCTCTGAGTTGAACGCACTCTCCGACCTTGCTACCTTCACTGTCATTCCCTTTGACACCGTTGTTGGCCAGGATCATGTGTACGAATGGAAGAAGGGTCAGAAGCGTAATTGGACCCGTGTGATGTACGGTGGAACATGCTTTGATGCACCTACCCGTTATGTCAACGAACGTGACTTTGATGGTCACATCGTTCTCACTGACCTTTGTGCTCCAAAGCCAATCTCTTCCCGCTGCCAGCGTATGTGGATGACCACGAAGGAATACGCAGAGCGTCCTTACTTCTCCACCAAAGAGCGTATCGTTGCAATCGACCGAAAGTGAGATCACGGTAGGTTCACTTGTCAAGATAAAGCGAGGTGCCTTTACTGGCGTTTTTGGTGGTAGGCTTGGTGTTGTTTTGCTTAAGACAATAAACATCCCACTCGGCATCACCATGCTACAATTGTTTGTAATCGGGTATGGCGAGTATTGCTGTCGCCCCCGTCATATAGAAAAGGTGAAATAATGGGGTATCGTTCAGAAGTCGTGTTCGCTATTGACAAGGATATTGTGCCTTTGTTTATTGCACACATTGCATCAAACACAGCAGCACAAACGCTTTGTTTCAAGCACAGTGATCACCACACCAAGGATTACCAAGGCGAGGGTCATTGGCTTTTCCGCTGGGACTCGGTCAAGTGGTATGAATCCTACCCCGAGATTCAAGCCATCAGGTCTTTCATTGACGAGAAAATCCAAGAGCTTCCTGAAGGTTACGACCAAGCTGAAGAATACTATCGGCTTGTCATTTTGGGTGAAGAGGTTGATGACAACAAACAAGAAGGTTGGGGCTTTGACCATATCTACATCAGCAGGAGTATTGACTACTAATGAGTAGTAATCGTCGTAGACTGATCTTCCATTGTTCACGAGAATGGTCTGAAAAGGCCTCTGAACAGGTTGCGCCGACCTCTGAACGGGCTATGTTGTCTGTGTCCCGAGGGGAGCGCGACCCGCCACCCCGTCAAAATGAGAGGAAAACAAATGAAGTATGCGATTATCTGGCATAGCCAGTACGGTAAAGAAGAAGTTGACGAGTGTGATACACTCAAGGAAGCTCACTTCCTGAAGTCAGAATACCAGATGGCTTACGGTGGTAGCATCGAAATCGTCAAGAAGAGGGGGTAAACAGTGAAGATGGTCCTGGTTTTCGATACTGAGGATTGGGTAGGAACCCGCAACTCGTTGAAGCTCGCTATGCAGTTCTTCAAAGCACACCATGTTTCACACTCTGCGTGTGAAGGCGACCTCACATTCAGCAAGATCCCAATGATCAAGGCAATCCGACAGACTGCCAAGGCTGTTGAAAGCGGTAAGTTGACTTCTAGCCTTCGTGACTGCAAGAAATACACAGAAGACCACTGGATCGACTGGCTCTGATCAGATTGCACACACTTCCGAACAGGCTATATTGTCTGTGCCAGCGGGGGGAAGGCCCCGCCCACTCCAACCAAAGAGGCTTCAATGCTTGAGACTGCTCGTACTCCTTTCGATGAAACTGCTGACAACCTTTCCGCGATGGTCTTTGCGATCACAACCCATCAGACCATTCAGGCTGAAAAGGAAACGGCTGCTCCTGAGCAGATTGAGGTTGCTCTTCTTCTGTATACGCTGACGCAGACTCCTGCTGAAGCGTAATGTTCACCACCAACATAGGGTCCGAGCCAAAACATCACGAATGGAGCGTTCCTTGGCCGCAAGCTAAGTAATAAAGCCACCTGTCTTTGTTTTATAGTCTCACCCGTGAGCGGGTCGCGCTAATGATGTTGGAAAAATCTGAAAAACCTTGTAGAAGGAAGTGATTACAGACAATGGGGTTTGCAGCCCAAAGTTGTAAGATCGGAAAAGGTTGCTCTTTGCCCTTACAACATCCTTCAAAGATTACCGCTGGCACACCGGTTCATAGTGTGCCAACCTTTGTGGCCGTGTGGTGAAATGGTAAACACAGTGGATTCAAAATCCGCCGACCGTAAGGTCTTGTCGGTTCGACTCCGACCACGGCTACCATTTACCGAGAGAGTCCAAGACTTAACCAAAGGTGGTTAAGAGACCCGCTGCCTTCTAAGCAGCCTTATCGGACTACTGGAATAGCAAAATACGTGTTGGGTGTTCGTCCCTACGTGGCTATGGGATTCGCCATCCCCTCTCTCGACCTTTCTTGACAGGCGACTACTAAACACTTGGTCGTTTAGTGTAATCTGCATCATAAACTGTACTTATCAAACAGTCGTAATGGTCTTACCAACCAGCCTGTCATCTTTTTCACTTTCACAAAGCAGGTCAGCCAAGAAATAGGCCCTTGTAACCAGCTGAAGCTGCTTTAGCTAAAGCACCGCAAGCTCATGCCGGCTTAGACAAGATTATCATTTAGCTGTTATCATACAGCCCTCGATGGACGAGGTGATAGTTGGTATTCTAAAGGGATTTGCCTACCCTCTGCTTTGTACCCTTTTGATGAGAGCCTGTGAACAGGACGAAAGTTCTAGTATAATTTATATGATAGAGCACGGCAGGTAGACGCCAAATGTGTAGGTGTGATCCCTACCTCTCATCATCTTTTTAACTTGTTGCTCTATTCTCTGAACAGGATAGACTATGTGTGGCTGGCGGGGATACCGTCGGCCATCGCTTGCATCTGCCCGGAGAAAGACTTGTACGAATCACTTATGCAAAAAGCCAAGAGAGGTCAACAACTCACCATCGGTGAGGTCCATTGGCTTGCCAATGTCCATATGAAAGTCCAGATTGACAAGGACACCACCATGTCTGTATGGTCTAATATCATGGATACTCTTCATCCAGTTGGTCAGGATATCATGTTTCATGAGCTTGTCCGTCATCAACTTAGAAAATGCCTGCGTGGAGATTACTAATGTCAGCCATTGTTCGTGATCGAGCTTATCATCCTATGATTGTCCTTAGCTTGTCCTTGGCCCAAAATTTTTCCTCCCCGACAACTAAACGAGAGTATTTTAACACATGGTTTCCTTCGGATTTTTCCTCATGACTGACCGAGTACAAGCCCTTTTCGCCCTCATTCTCTTCTATGAATTGGCAGAGTACATTCAACTACACTATCCCACAAACACATGGTTTCCTTCGGATGGACTTGAGGCTTTTCTGTGGGTTGTGGAATTGTGGCTTGCGTGGCTCATCTTGAGTAAGATTCCGCCAAATCCTCGCCCCTTTCGTCGCCGTGTCGCGCGTTGGGAACGCTCGATGGATGAGAAACATGAAAACCGCGACAACTAAACGAGAGTATTTTTCCTCATGAGCAGCGAGAGAGAAATCAAACCAGGAATGTTCGTTCTATGGACAGGTGCTCATGGTGCCCCACCACTTCCCGAAACTGCCTTCCTTGGGCTTGTTGTAGGATTATCTCCTTACAGCATCGACACTAAAGCCTCTCGACTATTTTCAGTCTTTGTGCGAACATACACCACACAAGACACAAAGATTATTCCTATCTTTGAGCACCACCTCGTCCCCTATTCCAAAAAACCAAGCAAGATTATTTCCTCATGACTTGGCAAAACAGATTGAACATCGGTGATCTGGTTAGGGACCATATGGGGTATCACTATATCCTCATTGAAGTTCTTGAGCCAAGTAAAGATCGTTACCTTGCCGACGGGCGGCCTTGGCGTTATGTTGTTCATGATGGTCAGCGCACACTGAGATTCAAGGAACACGGCCTCATCCTTGTGAGAGGAAAAAATGAAAGTAGGTGATCTGGTAAAGTTCAAAAACCCAGCGATTTGTGATAGAGTATATTTGGTTGTGAAAACAGACGCTGACCGAATGGGCGGTGGAGGTCTGCTCCAGAAAGTGTGGATTTATCCCGACACTCAGTTTTCCGCACCCAGGTTTCTGATGCGTCATGGCCAAGGCTATTACTTTCGCCTTGACCTTGAGGTGCTCAATGAAAGTAGGTGATCTGGTATCGTATAACGATTCGTTTCCCCTTAGCCTGACCGGTATTGTCATTAACCAACATAAAAGTGCCATAGATGTTTACTGGTTCAGGTACAAACAAGTCACAGCCGAACACAAAAATTATTTGAAGGTAGTCAATGAAAGTAGGTGATTTGGTAAGGTTCCGGGCTGTGTGGAGAAGAAAGCTTCATGGTAAAGTATTCTTGGTTATGAGAACAAGATTGGCTCTCGAACCTCGGGGCGCGGGGGAGCAAGAAGTGTGGATCTACCCTGACCCCGATGCCGATGAAGGCTATCATCACACTGATGATAATAACTTTTACTATGCTTCTGGGTTTGAGGTAGTCAGTGAAAGTAGGTGATCTGGTATCGTATAACAATTCGTTTCCTACTCCACTCAAAGACCTTGGCCGCCTGACGGGTGTTGTTGTTAATCAACATAAAAGTGCCATAGATGTTTACTGGTTCAGGTACAAACAGGTTACAGCCGAACACAAAAATTATTTGAAGGTAGTCAATGAAAGTAGGTGATTTGGTAAATTATGCCCCACCTGATTCGCCACTGAGTCGCTTTAGGCGGAACGGTGGTGTTGTCACCGAGGTTCGGACCGGCGTATGTGGTTTTGGTACTATTGTTTACTGGTTCCAGGACATGCAACATACAAGAGAAACGGGTAAACACTTGGTGGTGATCAGTGAAAAAAGGTGACCTTCTGTTGCTCAGTGACGATGCTGTGAAGACTTACGGCGTTACCTCGTGCCTCTTTCTCGGTTACAAGGAAGGGCCCGGTAGAACATACATAATGGCACTTATAGAAGGCAGAAAGGTTCCTCTCATTGGTTCTCAAATCCATTGGAGAATGTAATGGTTGGAGAAACATCCATGAAAAAAGGTGATCTTGTGTCGCTCAATAAGTATGGTGTGGACACTTACGGTGTAACTTCATGTATCTTTCTCGGCTACTCGACAGCGTTTGGTGTAACTTACCCAATAGCACTTATAGGAGGAATAAAGGAAGCCGTTCCTCCTCTATTCCTTGGAAGAGTACTCAATGAAAAAAGGTGATTTGGTAAAGTTCAAGTACGACCATGCGGGAGCTGTGTTCTTGGTTGTGAAAGCAGCCGCCCACCCCCATGACTTCGTGGGCCAGCCCGAGGAGGCTTACGCATACCAGAAAGTGTGGATCTATCCTGACCCCAGTTCACTTCGAGTCTGGGGAAAGGCCAGCGCCTCGGATGAGAACAGCTATTACTATGCTCACGAATTTGAGGTCGTAAGTGAAAGTAGGTGATCTGGTAATGATCAAAAGTGGGCAGCCTCTCCCGTCGGATCGTTGTATCCTCATAATCCTTAAGGCCATTCAGACAAAACCTGAAGACTGGGGTTATCCTGATGCCTACTATGTCGTCGCACACACTACAGGCTCCGCAATAGGCACTATTTGGAATGTTGGCGGAGAAGAGATTGTTCTCCTGAAGGACCGTTTCAATGAAAGTCGGTGACCTCGTAGTCTGCAACTGTGAATCCGATACATGGTACAAGGGAGTCCCTGGTATTATTGTAAAGAAAGGTATATTCTCAACGATGGTTTGCATCAAGGGCAAAGTAATTGAACTTGCGGGCCTCAACTTGGAGGTACTACGTGAAAGTAGGTGATCTCGTTCGTCACAAATCGTTGGGCCTTGGCATTGTCACAAAGATGATGACCTTTGAAGAGATCAGTGACAAGTATGGGATTGATCCAACCCGAGAGTATTTGTTTCCTTTGTTTGAAATCAAGACTCTCGATGTTCATTACTACAATCCATACGATGATGAGATTGTGACAAAGCGAGATTACATTCTCGATCAAGATCAGATAGCAGAGTTTGTGGAGTTGCTCAATGAAAGTAGGTGATTTGGTTTGCGTTGAGACTGGTGATTTGTCTTTTGATGAGTGGACGGTGATCTCCATTGTCGGTATCATTGTTGATGATTCATTGACTAAAACATACGCGAAGGTTCACATAATCCAGACACCTGATGGAAAATTTGTTGGAGGAGAATACCCATTCCGTAAGTCTGAAATGAGGATACTCAATGAAAGTCGGTGATTTGGTATTCGCAAATGGTGCGATTGCGATCATTGTTGGGGATTGCTACACAAGTAGAGACCTCGGGAGCCCAAACTACGTGAGACTCTATTATTTTGGTTCTCGTCGGTTCGCAGATAACTACAAATGGAGTATTGTACCCATTTGAGATGACATTTGGTGACAGGACAACTGTTTCAAACAGGCTATAGTGTATGGGTCGGGAGGGGAACGGTCCCCGCCACCACCACGGAGTGAATAAAATATGTCTGAAGGTACTGAAACCCATTCTTTCCTGATTGGTTCTGCTGATGATTTCAGCAGCATCAAGGAACTGATCGAATACTTCAAGGAAAACGGAGAGCATTTGAATGCTTCTCGTTTTGATTTTGATGTTCCTGAGTTTACGGACGACGAAACCATCACAATGATTGGCCGAGGAATGGCCTTCAGTAGCGATTGGTGTATGGATCATACATTTTCTGTTGTGACCAGCCCACTGGTTCTGGACTAAAACATCTGAGATGACATTTGGTGACAGGACAACTGTTTCAAACAGGCTATATTGCCTGTGCCAGCGAGGGAACCTTGAAGCAATCGATACTGAAAGCTATTCTGGAAGACCACCACTTGTGGCTCGCCGACGGTAAGCAGGGCAAGTGTGCCCACCTTCATGGTGCAAACCTTCGTGGTGCAAACCTTCATGGTGCAAACCTTACGGATGCAAACCTTCGGAGTGCCAACCTTGTGGGTGCATGCCTTCAGGATGCAAACCTTGAGAATGCAAACCTTGTGGGTGCAAACCTTGATGGTGCAGATCTTGATTCAGCAGACCTTGAGGGTGCAGACCTTCGGAGTGCCAACCTTCGGAGTGCCAACCTTGTGGGTGCATGCCTTCAGGATGCAAACCTTCAGGATGCAAACCTTGAGAATGCAAACCTTGTGGATGCAAACCTTCAGTATGCAGACCTTCATGGTGCAAACCTTGAGGGTGCAAAGTTCACCACCAACTTTAAGAAGGTGGGATGGTTTGGCGGTGCAACCTTCTCTGAAGTTCAGATCCCTTGGGTTGTTCTGCACCCAAGATACCTTCAATGGGCTCACAGTCTAAAGTGGGTGAAAGCTGAATCAAAACAAGTTGCCTGATTGTTTGAACAGGCTATACTGTCTGTGGCGGGAGGGGAACGGACCCCGCCGCCACAGGAGAAAGGATGACCCTTTACACAACTTGGGATCGTGTCGTTGATGGTGTTTCAGCCATTGTTCTTTTCACTGGTTTCTACGTTTTCTATTGCGTCAGTGCTCACCTTGATTTGATTCTCGCCGGTTCTTGATGTCTGTTTTTCTTTTTCTTTTGTTTCTCAACTGTTTGGTTTTTGCTCTCGGAGATTGACACTTGGAAACTCTTTTCACTTTTCTGACAGTTTTTTTCTTCGATTTGGCTTGCCGCTGTTGTGGCTATGATGCTGAACGATGTTCGACAAGTCGAGAAACTTGAATCGGTAATCTTTCCGATTAGCTTTGCAAGTATTTCCTGGCTCCTCGCCAATCTTTTTGTTGTTTGAACTCCTTGCGTGATTCTCCGAACAGGCTATACTGTATGCGTTGGGCGGGGGAGCAAGCCGCTTCCCCCCCACGATACCACCGAGAAAACCAAGGAAACAAACAATGCTCAATGAAAAACAACGAGATTTCATCAAAGAGATTTGTTTTTGGGTTGCTTGCGCCCTTATTCTGGAGAAATGCGGTTACCCAGAAGGGTTTTGGTGGAGTGTTCTCTTTGTCGTGATTATGATTGTTCCATATTACCTTGTGTTTCCCATGAAGTCTGCGGGGTGGCGGAGCGGAACTTGGAAAAGCGACACTGACGAATAAACGACGGTAGAGGTAAGAGAATGGTAGAAATGTTTTATTTCTTTATTGTTCTTTCTCCTGTGTTGTGGTTTTTTCTTTTTCTTTTGTTTCTCAACTGTTTGGTTTTTGCTCTCGGAGATTGACACTTGGAAACTCTTTTCACTTTTCTCATCCTTGCCTTCTTATGTCTTTTCTTGTCGTTTTTTCTTTTTCTTTTCCGTGATGAATAAAATAATATTTCTTTTTGTTATTTTATTTTTCTTTTTTCTTTTTCTTGTTTTTTCTTTTTGATTTGAGGTTTTTGATGGGTAAAGTTTATCTTCTTAGCGATAGCAAGGGTATCCCTTTCGCTGCTTTCACAAGCATGAAAGCTGTTTTCCAGTATGTTGATGTAAACTGGTATTCTACTATTGGTTTTGTTGAAGAAAAGCGCAAGGAAGCTGCTGAAGTAATGGTAGACGACTTCAAGGAATGGCCAACGGCAGCTTCTATGGTTGCTGATCGTCGTCCTTATCACTTTGAAGGATCGTCCCAAATGCAGTCTGAAATGGGAACCGTAGCAAAGCGGTTTCGTGGAGAGCCAGCCGCAAAGCTGGTTATGAGAGACTCAACGGGCCAAATGGAATGGACCCTTCGTATGCTTACAACTATCGCCGCAAAGCGGTAGACTTCCAACCCTGAGCAACCTACTTAGTAGACACTTCGGAGGACAGAACATGACGAAACTTGACATGCCGATCGGAGACATCTTCGGACTCATTGTGACCTTTGGTTACATGATCGTCGTTTGCAGCATCTTTGCAACCGCTTACATCGCGTGACAACTCATGACAACTGGTGACTTGCGTAAAATCTTGTAACCAGTTGTCAACTTGTGTCACATCCACCCTCAACCTACTTGACAGGGCTTGTCAAGGGCCGATCGCGCAGTCGTGACATCTCGTGACATGACATCCGGTGACAGCCCGTGACATTTGGTGACTGGCCTCCAGACGATCGGGGGGCTATGTTGTTTGGGTGAGCGGGGATCGTCCCGTCGCCCCCGTCACCGGGCCGGTGACATCTGATGACAAGATCGCCCTCGACACCCGCTCCGATCGGGTTACATGTAGGGGGTCCGGTGGGGATCAACCCACCACGCCAGCCGGGGCCTGACCGGCGATGACATCTGATGACATGACAGCCCACGATCACCGGGCTACACTGTATGGGCTGGGCGGGGAACCGCTCCCGCCCTCAACCAACCAACCGCGAGTTTTACCTTGGCCAACGTTTACGCTATCACCACTTCCGCTTCCCCTATCCCCGTTGCCGTCTTTTCCTCCGCTAAGCGTGCTTTTGAATGGGCTTCCGATTGGGCCTTTGATGCTGAGTCGTTCGTTACTATGCGTCAGGAGGCAATCGAGGCAAGTGAGGATATGGAAGACGGTGCTATTGCCGACTTCAAGCTCTATGGCTCCGATCTGACCGCTTGGGATATGGGCAAGGTTAAGGCCGCCTTCCGTGGTAAGCCGGGAACTTCCATTCTTATGGCTGACAACACGGGCGCTGTCACTTTTGGTCTCACCTACATGCAGACGCTGTGACATCCCGTGACGGGCAGTGACATCTGGTTACTTGCCCCGCCGCGATCGGGCGGCTAAGTGTATCGTGTGGGGCGGGGGTGTGGCCGCCCGCCCCGCTCTCTCTCTTCAGGCCATGTTTTGTTCGCTACTTTTGTGAGGTGCCTTTTGGCTTCCAATGTCTACGTCGTCCAGTCCGCTTCCGACCTTTCCCTTGTCTGCGTTGCTACCAATGTTCGCAAGGCTGTCACTTCCGCTGTCATTCACCTTAACGCGGAGATCGCTGGTGGTGACGTTTCCGCTGATACGCTCGCTACCGCTTGCATGGTCAACGGTTCGGAAACCGAAGATCCTGAAACCGTCGTCAAGGCTATGTTCCGTGGTTCGCCCGGCGCTACTGCTACCCTTTCCCTTGACGAATCGCTTGGTAGCGTTATCGTTACCTTCCTCAAGACCGTCTAATATTGGGGGCCGCTCGCATACCGGCTAAAGTATGCGAACCCTACCACGCTGTTATCGAAGCCGCTGGCATATCGGCCCCTATATGCAAACCCAACCTTTCGAGGTCTATGATATGAAAGGTCCAGATTAAACGGATGGTGCGAGCGCCCCTTAGAACTTCGCTCGTGTCTTAGGTGTTGACGTAACACTTACATAACATTGGACAGCGGCTTTGACCGG
>UEXM01001117.1_pt1 | contig 24260 bp, 23 predicted proteins | sample 1796661 | NCBI WGS metagenome assembly UEXM01 (sample SAMEA4772469, study PRJEB27181) | metagenome | reverse complement strand
TTTATCTTTCCATCCGATATTTTATTTTTATAGGGTGGCATATACTTGTACCCCGGAACATAAAAAGAGAAATAGTCAGATAGTTCGTATGCGAATCCACCTTCGCAGTCAACATACATCATACTATAATCTTTTAGTTTGACTGTAATATCAGCCATTCTCTTTTTGTTCTCTGTACATTTGTCTCACTTTAATAAACTCTTGTAGGTAATCGTGCGTATTGACCTTAAACACTTGTGGCTCGTTATGATCCACTGCAATAATAATAACGCCTTGCTTGATAGGCACACCTGTGCGCTCATAGAATGCTGCAGCATAAAAAGATGCTTGAATAAAGTAGTTACTGATCCATTCTACTTTCTTTGGCTTACGACTTGTTTTGAAGTCAATGACTGACAACTCACCATCGTACTCAGCAATACAGTCCACCTGACCTGCACACTGCAGTCTGTCGCTGTAAAGATATTCTTCTTGAAACCAAACGTTATTTACTTTATGATCTATGATATCTTTTATATGACTGAACGTAAATAAGTTGTTAGGCAGAACATCCTTATTCCAATCTTCAATATTATCAAGATAGTCTTCTGCCAACTTATGTACAGAAGTGCCTCTTGTTGCTGCTTGATGAGAGATTTTATTGGCTTCTTCTTCACCAACTCTTTTACGCCACTTCATAATACTGTCTCTACTTAAGAGACTTAGTACTGTGGTGATGGAAGGGTAGGCATTGCCATCAGGAGTGAAATACTTACGTCCACCTTTCCCTGTCTTCCTAGTCATTTTTGGTAAACTAATACCATGATCTACATGATTAAACATTATCCACCTGCTTCAAATACTTTCCATTTTATCATATTACCAATAGTTTGATGACGCCACTTCAAGGTATCAACTATATCTGTAAGTGTATTTATAAGGGTCTTTAGGTACTCTATTTTCAACTCAGACTCTTGTATTTCTTTATCAGAGTCATAGTAATGGTTCATGTCTCCTTTAAGAACTTTGAGACCATCAAGAGGATCGTAATCCCAACCACGTGCTTCTATTTCAAACTGATCCATCTTACCATTGTAGTATAGCCACTTGTCTTTGAGTAAAGACTTTTGATCCATCTCATACTTCTTGAGACGCAACTTAGCATTGGCTAATGCACCAAGATACTTAGCATGCAGGTTAGGTGTTAAACGAGAGGTTTCAGCTAAATCATTTCTAGGGATTTGACAATCTTCTTGCCAAGCCTCAAGGACATCTTCTAATGTTTTCATAATGTACTTTCGTTGTGGTTACTTCAATTCAAAATAAGAAAATCTAAACGATGCAGGAAATGTTATAAATGTAACGTCACCTGAGGTTGACTCCAATGTCATATCCCCTAGACTTGTTGGCATACTATCTATATATCTTATCTGCCTGACTTTGTTGTTATGGCTACTCAAAATACTAAGTGTTATGTCAGCATATGTTGGCGGCTTTGTAGATGTTCTACCTAACGGTGTTCTGTCTTCTTGTTCGATAGTTCTCTGCAACCAGTTATACATTTCAGTGTACGCATTTAAATTTTCATCAACAATAATCATAGCAGTTAATTCACCAAATGTCAACTTGTCTCCTGTGAACGGCACAGAGGTGACCCTCTTGAATGGCATCTCTACAGGGTTAGATGACAGAGAAGGGTGCAATACAGTCTGAGCAAAGAACTCTAGGTTCTGAAAATGCTTATGGTCTATAGTAAGTTTGAATGCATTAGGCTGCAGGTAGTTGACATTGTTCAACCCTGACGATGCTGATGATGTTAGTACTTCTATACTAGGATTTAATGTAGGCATAGGTTGTTCCTAAAAAACTTTATATACCTCTATTTATATGCTTGACAAACACTATTTTATATGTTACAAAAGTATGTAATCAAGAGAAAGAGAGAATCGTTATGATCGCTATGCCTTATACATACATTACTCCAATGTCTTTTGCCGAAGCTTCTAGTCTTATTAAGGCATGGGCCAACAACGAATTGCTTGAAAGTATGGAGCTTCTTTTAGATACCTATAATGATTTCATGAATGAAGATCCTGATGAAGATGCTGAAGATGATTTCTATGAAACCTATCAGTATGAAATCAGTGCCTACAATAAAGTATTTGCTGATATGCAACCTTTGTTTGCATAAAAAAAGGCCCACCGAAGTGGACCTTAGTTGGGAGGGTTGAACCCCTCCCTTTTTTATATTTAATCCTATGTGAGGATATTGTCCACACGGAAGATTCTGTAGTACTGGTTTGTACGTGCAGTTGCAAGACCATCTGCAGGTGAAGCACCTACGAATGGGTTTGACGCCATGCCATAACGAGTTTTGAACCCGATACGTGGCTGGAAATCATCCTCGCCTACGGCACGAACCATTGTCAACGGTACGTATGGGCAGTAGAATACACCTGCGTCATATGGGTTTGTACCTTTGTAGCCTACGTTGATGTAGTCTGAAGTTGCATATGGATCGATGTACACACGCATACGACCATTCAGAACACCTGCGAAAGTGTTACCTGTGTCATCAACATTCAAGTTGGTTGACAGTGCAGGTGAATAGTCCAACATGCCTGAAGCAGCCAAAGCAGAAGCAACGTCTGAAGAACAGATAATGAAGTTACCTTTACCTCTACGTGTTTCTTTTGCGATTACGTTTGCTTCACGATCAAGCTGTACGCCCAAGCCTTTGAACTTCTCAGCAGACCAACGACCATCAGCATCGCTTGACAAGTCAAAGATACCTTTGGTTGTTACGTTTGCTTGACGTGCGCCGACTTTAGCTTGGCTGTTGATTGTACGGATTACTTCACGGTTGATTTCCGCAAGAATCTCTGTTGACAAGATGTTTGCCAACTCTGTTTCAGCGTCAAGACCATGAATAGCTTTCAGATCCTGTGCCAGTTCCAGAGTGTACTCAGCTTTCAAAGCACGTGACTTTGCAGTCACAGTTGCTTTATCAATGCTGAAACCCATTTCTGCAAATGCTTCACCTGTGTTACCAAGTGCTTCAGCTTCAGTTGTGGTGTACGCATCACCTGTATGTGGAACATAACTTGCACCAGAGTCAACGATAGAACCACCGCCATCTGTGTCAGATACGCCAGCCAAACCTGATGGTGAACCGTTAGCAGTTACTGCTGAGTCACCTGAGAAGCCTACTGCAGCTTCGTTGAACAGTGCTTCATCATCAACTGATACACCAGCTTTTGTGGTTTTGTACTTTGACTTCATTGCGAAGATCAAACCAGTTGGACCTGACATAGGCTGAACACCTGCAACGTCATATGCCATCATGTTTGGCATCGCACGTCTTACGAGTGAGATCAGGATTGGGTTCCAGTTATCTGCTGCACCAGTTGCTGCAGTACCTGCACCTGCAGCGTTAGCTGCAGTTTCTTGTAAACCTTGCTCACGCAGGGCATTTTCTGTGTTTTCAAGAACGGCTGCAGTAACAGAACGCTTGTGTGCATCGGTAATAGTACCTGCAGACTCTTCGTTCAATACTGGAGACCATTTCTCTACGAGACGATCATAAGTTTCCATAATTGGATCTCCTTAACTTATTTAGTTTTTCTTAGGGCTTGTAAATATTGCTCCATCATCGCTGAAGTTTCTACAGCTTCATCGGCTGTGTCATCTTCTGACTCTTCTGCGATAACAGATGTAGCGGTCTTCTGTGAGAAGTATGATTCTTTCAGTGTCAACACCTTAGAGGCGAATGACTCTGCATCATCAAAATCTACAGATTCTGCTAGTTTGGCAAGCTTTTCAACCTGAGTTTCTGCCAGATCTTTTGACGCTTCACGAATAATCGCATCACGCTTGTAAGATACTAGCTCTTCTTGGATTGTCATAGCTTTAGCAACGGCTTCGTTGTACTGTTCTTCTAGTTCTTCGTTAGCTGTTGCCAGTTCGTCTACTAGGTCAACTTTGGACTCAGGAACTTCAACATAAGATTCTACGAACAAGTCTTTCAACTTATCCATGAAACCTTCTGCGATTTCTGAACGAAGTCCAGATTGAATCGCAAGTTTGTTTTCTTCCATCCAATTTTCAACCACATAGTTGAGGTAGCTGTCTACTTTCTCAACAAGATCAGCTTTTGTTGACTGAATTTCTTCATCAAGTTGTTCTTGATATTCAGTTTCCAAACGGTTGATCTCTTCTGAGATTTTTGACTTTACCGCTGCTTCAAAGATTACTGCAGTTTTGGCTTTAAACTCATCACTGAGTGTTGCCTCAGATTCAACAAGAGCATTTAAGTCTTCACTAAAATCTCCATCAATCTCTACTGACTCCGCTTTCATTGGTGTTGCAGAACCCTTTTGCATTGGTTCGCTGTTACCCTTATCACCCTTACGCTTTTTAGCTTTAGGTGCTTTGTCTTCTGCTGCATCATTAGCAGCAAGCGACTGAGCTTCAGCATTCTTAGGATCGTGTGCTTCTTCGACTTCCATCTCGTCTAGAAGTTCCACATCCTGCTCTTCGATTTGATCAGTCATGTTTGACTCCTTAATCATGTTTGTTTCAATAACGAGAGGAAATTTTTATACTCACGAACCTGCGTCTCATAAAGATCCGCACGTGGAGCACGTTTGATTTCAGTCTCTATTCTTTCAATTTCTTGAGCTTCAATGATGCCATTATTCCAGACCCACTCAACACCTTCCATTATTCCATTAACAAAAGCATTCGGTGCAGATGGATCTTGTACGATATCAACCGTATTAAGCATAAAGTCATCTTTGACGTACATAGTTCCGTTACGTTGCTCAAGGCTACCCATACCACGAGTCGAGACACCTAGTTGAACACCACCTTCTAGTAAACCTTTTACAATATTACCCATCGGAGTATCCAGTATCTGTGCCTTACCCACAACATCATTTCCCTTCCAAGAAAGTTCTGTGATCTTGTGAGATACTTTATCCAAGTTAACAGTTGGTCCATCAGGGTGATTTAACTCACCCACCGCTCTGTTCTTGGAAACTTGTTCTGAAACATATTTATCTACAGCCTTTTCCATAATAGGCTTTGGGTAGACACGTCCGTTTCTATTTTTAGATTCGGCTTGCATGAAGACACCCTCAATCACATGTGATTTAGATCCATCTTCTTTTTTCTCTACGATGCACTGAACATTTGTTTCAGTGTATTCTGTGATAAGCTTCATCTAGTTAACCTTTATATTGCTTGACAAACTCTTTAGCCATCTTCTCAGCTTCTTTCTGAGACTTATAGCTATCTAGTCTATCACCATCGATATACACAACAAAACCATTCTTTTCCTTAGTGATCTTTACAGGAATACGATCAATCTTAGTATCTAAGATTGTATTTCCAGAAGGCTTTCTTCCTGCAAGTTCTCTAATATCTTTAAATGTTTTTGTCATGTTCTTTATTTTTCTTTTATTTATACTAAAAAGATTTTTGGTATACTATTGTTCTTCTTCATCTTCTTCTGTATCATCTTCTAGCTCATCTAATGCGGCTTCAACTTCTTCCTCTGAAGGATCATCATCATCTAACTCAGCTTCTGCACCATTGAACATCTGATCTGCTACTGCAACCTTTTCTTGGTCAAGCGCATCAGACATCTTGTCTGCTAAAAGTTCGTGAAATGTTGGCGCAGCTTTAGAAAAATCTTTATCTACAACAGCATCAATAAAATCGTGTAGTTTTGTGTCTGGACTCATTTGCGGTTCACTCATTGGTCTTCATCCTCATCATTGTTTATTTCTCCAGCTTGCGTTTCTTTTGCAATCTGATCTTTCATTTGTTTCATACCATCATCATCTAACATCAAAATGTTTTTCATGACATACTCTTTAGAGAAGAACTCTCCGACATACTGTTGTACTTGATCAAGAGTTTGTAATCTGTTTGCAAGTAACTCAGCATCTTTAAGTTCTGTAAAATGGTTATCCCTTATATAGTCAATCGCAATATCGTTCTTCCACTGATCCCAATCTTCTTCAGTGATTAATCCCTTCATGATCAACTGTTTCTTAAGGATCTCTGTGAATAGCATTCCAAATCTATTGCGAAGTCTGTCAACAAACTTTTGAAACTTGACTTCATCTCTAGAGATTTCTGTAGACCTACCAAGAGAGAACTGTGCCTCTTGTTCTAGTCTATTGATAGGTACATTCAGTGAACGGTATAGTCTCTTTTGAAAGTATACAATATCATCAATCTGTCCAAGGTTTTCACCACCAGGCAATGTAGAAATCTCTGTACCTCTACCACCTTCTCTACGTGGCAACCAAAAGTCTTCAAGCATTGACATGTGCTTACGATCATCTCTGATCTTACCTGTGTCAGCATCATAGACAAGTTTGTTGCGATAACGTGCCATGATATCTTTCATGTACGTTTCTGCCTTACCTCTTGGTAAGTTACCGACATCAATATAGAAGATACGTCTCTCAGGTGCTCTAGCTAGTCTGTAAATAACTAGCGAGTCTTCCATCATACGCAACTGGTTAATCGGTTTCAGTGCTTTATGTAAGTGAGAAACGACACGCTTACGGTCAACATCCAAAAGACCTGATGTGACATAACTAACAGAGTCTGTAGAAAGCTTTACGCCCTGATTAGTACCGCCTGGTTTCTCCTGATAGATGTAGAACTCATTGACATTATCAATAAGACTTGCACCAGTTACAGGATCTTTTTTCTTCTTTACTTCTTTTACTTTACGAATCTTTGTTGCATCAACAGGTCTGATCTCTTGAATACCTAGCTTTAGGTTCTTCTCATCAACAACCAAGTGATGATAGATACGACCATCAACATACCAACGTCTGAATATATCATGACCTAAATCGTTAAAGTTCAACATAGAAACAACGTTGTCAAACTCTTCATTGATTTGTTTTTTGAGTGACTCGCTTAGACCCTCAACCTTATCCATCGTCAAGGATATTGAACTTTCGCCCTCACCTGAAATAACAGATTCGTTTACAATATCCTCAACGGCTGCGTCTACCTCAGGATGAGTGGCAACTGCACGATATTGTCTAATGTTCTGTAAGTTATCTTTAGCGTGATCTTCACCACCAAGGTTTACGTAAGTACCATAATGAGCACCTGCAGCAGTAACGTATCCTGCACCATCCTGATCTGTGGGTGGCACAATAGATTGTAACTTCTCTTGAGAAGTATCTTTTTTACGTTTTATTTCAAAACCAAATAATGTAACGCCGTTGTTCTCAGCCATATTAAATCCTAATATTAGAGGTAGGTGGGCCACCACAGCCCACCTTAACTTTTATTTATACTACTTTAAGAAGTAGTCGCTGCTTCCCAATATTGCATTTGGAATTCAACAGTGAACCTTTCAATCTCATTTTCTGAAGCATAGTTCAGATCGATTGCGGATACTGCTGTTGGGAAACACCCACGAAAGTTATAAGTCTTTAATGTAGAACCATCTTTGTCGATTTGATCAACAACAAGGTCTGCTTCGTAATCTACAGGGTTTGTTAAACCAGTATTTGCACTATGTGCATTCATACCGTTCATCCAACGTTCCATAGCGTTACGAACATTAAAGTCTGTATCGTTAATAATAGTAGGTGACCACGTTTCGAATGTACGGTCTCCTGCCATCTTTAACTGTCTACCACGAAATGGTACAATGATTGTACCCATAGTGGAAGCAGGAAGTTGTGCTGCTTCACACAAGAAAGATGTAAGTTCTACATCTCCGTTTGCATAGCCCGGAAAGTTAATCGTAGCTTTGAAGAGATTTGGTCTCGCTCCACCGCCACGTAACTTGGCTTTAAAATCATCTACGCCTAGTACTGCCATTTTCTATCTCCCCTTTATACCGATAGTCCGGCGACTTCTTCAAAGTCAACGCCAGATCTTACAGCTACAAAGTTAAGAGTGATGTAGTTGATAGAACGTGCTGGCTTAATGAAGATGTTCGCAATAAACTCGTTTCTATCTATTACTGCAGAAGTATTGTTTGTTTCATCGCATACAACCCTAAAGTCTGTGATACCTCTACGTCCTTTGATCTCTCTCAGGAAAGGCTCTACGATATTAACGAACTCTGCTCTTGTGAACTCATCATTGAGTTCGAACAAAGTGTTTCTTGCTGCTAGTGCAATCGCTCTTTCGACAACGTTAAACAACCTACGAACATTGACACGATCAAATGCTGATGGTCTGTTCATGTGTGTTTTGTCACCATACAATAAGATACCTTGACCCGGTAAGTTAGCAATCGGGTTGATACCTGCCTTATATAGCGTGTCTCTTTGAGCTTTAGTTGGAGTATAAGCTAGGCTTGTTACGCCCAAGTACTGACCTCTACGTGAACCTGCAGGTGAGAACCATGGCGCAGCGTTTGCATCTGAAGCTGCCATGATACCTGCTGTTTGACCTGCTGCAGGTGTATGGATGTACTTGTCGTTATATTTGTCGTATACTTTTAGCCAGTTGTTATCAACAAAGGCATATGAACTGTATGTATATGCGCCTACGTCTGTAACGGTTGCGGTTACTGGATCTGCATTACCCACAACTGAGGCTGATGCAGGTGATGTTACAACAACACAATCTTTACGAGTTGTACCTGCTGTTACGATAAGATCGTCAACCAATGAATCTTGATCCCCTGCAGCCGCTTTTCCTGGTGCAATCAGGAAGTCCACTTCGATAGTGTCTTTATCTTCAAACTGATTAAATCCTGCTAGATATGCAGAAGTTGGTGCTGCAGTGCCATCAGATCCACTTGCCAAAGACATTGAACCTGTGCTATCTACGTGTGTAGTAGCATATACCCACTCAGATTGTCTGTTGATGACATTCTTCATGTAGTTAGAAGTACCGTCTGCTTTGATAGCATCTGTAGCATTTGATACGAATGGATATCTTTCTAGAACATTTCCTGCTGTTCCTGTGATTGTGCCATCTTCGTCAAGAACAAGAACGTGGCGTTCATTTCCTGCAGGAGTTGCGTCAAACTGTGCTTTGTACGCAGCACCCCAAGATGACCAGTTGGTAGCATCGGACCAAACAACTTGAAGTGAGTTGCCAAGAGCACCTGCATTTCTTGCATAAAATGTGCCGCCAAGACCTGTAGCGTTATCAAATCCTGTATCGTTCTTGATCAGATGTGTGGCATCTGAATCAGCAGCGTTCAATGCGTCTGTGTGTGCTACACGAACTACTTGTAAAGCATTTGAGAATTTTAAAAAACCTGCCGCAGTGTGAAAATCTACGGTATGTGCATCATCAGGAGCACCGAAGGTAGCGGCAAGACTTGCTTCATTGTCTATTAGTACTGCCTCTTCGATTGGCCCCCAACGAAATTTCCCTGCAAAAGCGCCAGTAGTTGTCTGTACATTAGGCACACCGCCTGTAAGATCAACTTCCTTAACGACAATCGCTGGGGATTCTGATGGAGCAAATATTGCCATGACTGTTTCCTTTTCCAGTAATCGAATTATATGTTTTCATTATACGGTTATATTCAATCACTTGTATTTATAATAAATTAAAACTCGATGCGCCATTGCCAATCTTTGTCAACTTTCCATCCCTTCATCTTATCACCTTCAAGAACAGCTTCATCAAACTTGTCTTCTTCGCTATGATCTTCTATAAATCCAAATGGAGTTATGTCATTTTCGATTTCTTTCATACGTTGCTCGAACATCATTTCTTTTAGATTAACGTCAGTAAGCTCTTCAAAGTTATTACCAACAGCAAAGTATCCGAACATCACAAGATTCATCATCAAATCATCATGATTTCCTTCTGATGCTTCGAAGGAAACTCCCTTCGCAACAAAAGTAGACATCTCTGTGATTGTTTGTGGATCAACTATATTCAACTTACCGTTTTCTATAATGTCCTTTATAGCAGAACAACCAATACGTTTGACTTTTCTGTTCATCTCCACACCAATACGGTCTGCCTTAATAGCAGATTCCATATGAAGGTTTTCATACTCTAAGTCTTGATATAGACCGTTAGTAACTAGTGTTCCCTGATCATTTGATTCAATGATAACATATGCTTCATTGTATAAAGTTGCGTACTTATATATAATGTTAGGGTAGAGTATTGGAGAGATAGTATTATTGCGATAAACAGCAACCTGCTTAAAAGGTCTTTGGCTAATATCGATCACATTAAATGTAGAATAGTCCTGTCCTCTACCCTTCGAAACATCTACTGTCATCACATAGTTAGTTTTTTTATTTGGCGGTTCATATACAAGAAGATCTCCACCCTCTAATACTTCCACATGAGGGGTTGCTTGTTGTTCTAAAAGAACATGTGCTGCAATAAGAGTATCTCCTGTGCCAAAGAAAGTGTTACCAAACTCTTGATCAAACTGCAACTGAGAAGTGTTTGATATAGTCTTTGCTTTCCATTCATCATCACGACCGGGGACATCCCACCAATCAACTCTGAAAGGTATGAACTCATTCACCTTTTGCATTGCACCTTCCCACAACTTGTGGTACATGTTACCGATACCATTTGCTGTAGAGGTGATAATAATTTGAGTATCCTTACCAGATGATACAACAGGATAAGTTGAAGTATAGAAGTCAGCCGCTTTCTCAACAAATGCGAACTCATCCAAGTACAGAAGGTTTACTGACATACCACGAATAGAAGAACCTGATGTAGCAGCAGAAACAATACGACTGTTATTACTAAACTCAATACTTCTTTTGTTAAGAGCTTTACATCCCGGTTGTAAAAAGAATGGCAGGTTCTCTAGCATCAAATGAATACGACCCAACATCTCCTGTGCAGTAGCGCCTTTGTTTGCTAGGATTGCAATAGTTTTTTCAGGACTAAACAGTGCATACCAAAGAAGATATGCAACAGAAGAAATAGATTTTCCTGACTGTCTACAGGCAAGTACGATGCTAAACCTATTTTCTACAAAATGATCAAACATTTTTTGCTGATATGGGTAAAGTTCGAAGTTGACAAGACCCCTATCAAGGTGTATAATCTTACAGTAGTTCTTAGCAAAATAGCTAGGATCTTTCATACACCTTGCGTATTCTTGAAACTCTTTCTTAGTATATTGTTGCTGAACCCCATCACGTTTAACGTTAGGGTTACCCATGTAGGTATCATTTATCTGAGGTATAGTCACTTATATCTACCACGTTACCTTGTTCATTATCACTGTCTTCTGACAAAAGCATTCTCTGCAAATCACTTGTAGAGCCTACAAATAGATTGTTTGTTGTATTTTGAGGAAGTTCTTTTGGAGCTTCTTCTTTATGATACTCCTTTTTCTTCTTATGAAGATCTAGAAGATTACCATTAACGTCTGCCATGTTTTTCATCATGCCTGACAAAACCTCAAATGCACGAGGATGTTCAGTAGCACGTGCCACTTCCATCATCTCTTCAAGTGCTTCAGAACCCTTGACCAACAAGTCATAATAAGTTTTCCTAGCAAACTCAAAGTCGTTGTCTACATTTTTAGTTTCTTCTGTCATCGATCAAAACGGAGCCTCAAAATCAAAAGTTTCATTAAATCCATAATCGCTATCTGCTGATGCCAAAGCAGGGTTTGTTGTCACAGATATTTTTCCAATCTGAACATCCGAATCTGCTAACCCACCACCTATCTCATTCACATTATTTATAGAAGTTCTAATGATACCAACCTCATTGATTCCACCATAGAAGTTTACTCTCATATCAAAAGAGAGTGTGTATATAATAGTTCTACGTGCCTCTAATGTTCCCTCATAATCGTCATTAAAATCCACACCTGTTAAAGTTATTGGAGTGTCTTCAGTGATATTAGGATAGTCGGCAAAAGGTTTAATTGTTAAACTATACTGAGGATTAAATGTTGGTAGGATCTGTTCCACAATCTGCAAAGCATCGTCTTGAGTTTTTGCATAGATACTTAACTGAAATCCAATATTGTATGGAACGAAACTATAGAACTTATTTCTTAGATTAGATGTACTACCTGATTGGGTAAAGTTGTTCATCTTCTGAAGTTGTCTCTGAGCATCGTATTGAATACCAATAATCTCAAAAGACATTCTAGGAAGCTTGATGGCAACTTTAGTATCAGTATCAAGATCAGGATTTTCCCTGATACGTTCAAGAAACTTTCTCTGTGGCCCGTAAGACAATGGAACTTTTAATTGACTTATAACTTGGTTTGAGCTATTTTTACGTAGCACATAAAGGTTATTGAACAGTGTGCCAAATACAGCTACACTTTTTCTTATCCTTTGATGATAGAAATGTGTTCCAAACATAGTTAACCTTTATATATTTCCTGAAGATGATCTTCAAACTGTTCGACCTTGGCTAATCTATTAGGCCAAAGGATGTAATCCTTTTCTGGATTTGCCTTAAGATTATTAAGGAGAGGTACAATGGCATTGTATAAGTTATTTAGCCGCTCTTCTGCAGACGATGCTGTGGCAGATACTTTCTGTACTGCCTCTAGTTCATCTTCATCAACGGCTGTAAATCCAAAATCAAACATATCACTCATCAGTTATTCTCCGGATCACCAAATGGGTTGTTCTCAGAGAAGTCTAAGAAGTCTGCGCCGATTGTACTAAAGTCTGTGTTCTGTTCGTTCTGACTAATCTGATTATCTTCTGCCACTGTAGAAACTGTTGCAGTAGCTAGTGTTCCTCCTAAGTCTAGCGAAGTTGTACCGACAACAAATCTGTTGGCAACAAACTCATGATAGTTTCCATCGTTTGCACCGATATGAATGAGCTTAAGAACATTATCTGAGTCTGAGAATGCAGCAACTTCCCCTGACATGATAACTCCTGAGGATAGTGTCTGATTTACAGTTTCCCCTACTGTAAAGCCACCCCCTGCACTGTCAAGGGTAAGTAAGTACTCATATGCATAAGACCGTTCAATGCCATCAATAGCATCAACATTTGTATCAAAATCTTCATCGCTGTACTCAAACTTCTCACATCTAAGTTTATATGTCGCCAAGTTACTTAGCTGATAAAATGGTTGTTCGTGCTCTACTGCCATGATCTGAAACATAGAGTTAGACAATGGTAAGTATACTAGATCACCTTCTCTAGGTCTAGTGCTATTAATCTCATTATCAAAACGATTTATGGTTGTTGTCCATCTACGTCTTGCCACAACAAATGTTGCCTGATCCCTGATCTCTACGCCAAACTTTGTGAACAGATCTCCTTCCCCATCAAACCCTTCTGTATTCTCAATATACATTTCCACTTTATAAGATGAGTTAAACCTTGAAGGAACATCGTCTCCAAAAATCCTATCTTCATTTACAATATCTCTTGGAAGATAGTACACATCTTGACCAAACATCTTTAAGGACTCTATGACAATATCTTCATAGAGGTTTTGCTCTGAGTGTACTTTTTGACTGAAGTATAGATTAGTTGCCATGTTAGCCTACAAAGAAATCTGCAGGAAGTTCATGTTCCAAACGGATTCTCTCTCTTAATCTTTCGATATCTTGTAACGCATCTTCATAGATTTGTCTACCGTTTATTGTGACACCACCGGGCATCTGCATTCCTTCAAACTTGATAAGGTTTGCCCCCCACTGATGTTTGATAAGTGCTGTAGTATATTCTTTTAACCACAAGTCATTCCATACTGCTGTGTGAGTAGCACCATCAATAACACTATAGACTTCTGCTACAATATATTCACCTTCTTTGATATCGCCATCATCAAAGTTACCGTGAATGTATAATCGGTTTTGTTTCCTTACATACTCTACCTGTGGAGTTCCATTTAATCTCATATCAAGTAGAGAAAGATATTGTTGTACTTGCTCATAGTATGCAAGATCTCCAACATAAGAACCCATATTAGCTATATCATTCATATGCATTTGGTATTTGACACTAAACATGTTACGTGAGAACAAACCTTGCTCTAACTTAAATAGTTTTGTAACTTGCTGAACATCAGAAGATATAGGAACATACTTATTAGTAATATCATCTGCAGTCAAGAGGTGCTGAATATATCCTCTATATGTGGCTTCTGAATGAAATTCTCTGAAATACTGTAGAGCTTCATCTACACGATCTTCTATCTGATCTTCATCCACGTTGATTTCGATGACAGGATCACCTAGTCTGCGTAAGCAGTAATCTATTAAGCCTTGTCTTGAACTAGGGTTAGCCATGTTTTGTTCCTATTTTAACAGTATTTATATTAGTTCAAAAGAGTTCCAGATGCATTATAAACATCAATACGATAGTGTGAACCATGCTGCCCATCAAGTAAATCAGCGTCCATACCTTTACCTGCACCCCCAAAGTATGCATGCAGTTCACTTGAGTCTATACTAAAAGTTCTACTTGCGGCAATAGTACCCCCACCTGCTAAACCAGTACCTGCTGTTAATGATACACTAGTATGGTTAATATGTTCGTTGCCCACGAAACCTGACAAGTTGTCATGAACAATCGCACCATCATTGGTTGATATAGCGCCAGTACTATTATTGTAGCTGATGCCTGTGCTACCACTCACTGCAGTTCTTGTCAATTCTTGTGTATAGACAGGCTGTACAAAAGAACCGCCATCTGCAGTGTTGATTGTTAATGCACCTGCAGCAGAATCGAATGATAGTGAACTAACACCTGCCACAGAAACCTCGCCTATACTATCAACCAACCCTTGGTTGTTCACAGTTAATACTGGAACTTTAGCAGCAGAACCAAATGTTCCATTGGGCTGCGTTGAACCTGATCTACTGACAAGTATTCCAGAAGTAGGTAAATATAGGGTACTATTTCCGTAAACTACAAGATTTAATGAGTGAGGACCACCAAAACCTGTAGCCATCGTGGTGCTAAAATCACCTCCTAATGTCAGATCTCCTGTAAGGCTAATGCCTCTATCGGCATTGTTAATATCAAGTGTAAGAGTTCTGTCTGCTGTTAATGCAGGACTTGCGTTATTAGATACGACAAGAGTTTCGTAATCTGTGGTAGTAACATCTCTGAGACCAAAGGTAGTAATATCATTGATAGATAAAGGACCATTGATATCTGCACCATTTATCGTAGGACTAGTTAATGTCTTATTAGCTAAAGTTTGTGTTGCTTGTGCGCCGATAACTGTATCACCACTAACTGCAGCACCAAGTTGAGATAGAGTTGTTACTAGAGTATTGTTACTTAAGTTAATAGTTTTGTTTGTAAGGGTTTGTACACCAGTTCTTGTAGCAATGTGATCACTGTCGATGGAAATAGTCGCAGCAAGTGCATGTGCAGGAGAGGTTACGTCCAATCCTGCTGCACCTGTTAACGTTTTAACATAGTTGCCACTAGTACCCGAATCTAGTAATATTGTTGTTGTGCCAATAATAGACACGATCCCTGCAGAGTCTACAGGACTTTCACTAAATGAAGTGCCTAAAAAATCACTAAGTTTTTGTACCATCTTTACACTTTCTTATGGTTATGCTTGGGCTTCGCCCCATCTTAACTGAATAGTTCCTTTCACATCACCTGATTTAACGAAAGCATTGATAGCCAAAACATCTGGACCATCTGGATATTTGTAGTCACCGCCCAAAGGTGCGCCTGATAGTTCTTTCAAACCGCCTAGTTCTAGAATGGTTGTAAGAGCATCCGCTCTAGATGCATTACATACAAAGGCGAAGATTCTTTCGCCAGGTAATGCGTAAGTTCCTGTTGACCAAGTAATATCATCTTTCTCTGCAACTTGAGCAAATGATGGTTGTCCACCATCGTTCACAGCATTCAATGATTTCCAACTAGCATCAGAGAAATTTCTTGGGTTAATGATACCCTGAACAACCACCTCACCTGATGAAGACGAACCACGTGACAATCCAACTGCACACTGCTGTAGAAGAAGCTGTGATCTATTGAGAAGTTCTTTTGCACCTAATCGACCAACAGAAGAGTTAGACACTGAAGGAGCTAGTCTCAAGCAGAATGATGTGATTGGAGTTGTACCAATCTTATCACCACTTGTATTGTGTGAGTTTGAGTAGTTAAAGATATAACCTCTATCAAAGTCAAACCCGCCATCCATCACTAGGGCAGAACCCCAATGTGATAGTGTTGGGGAACAAGTGTTGGAAATCTCAATAATACCTGTGTTACTACTATGTCCTACCGCCCCACCTGCAGTAAGGTTATTTGTAGTACCTTGAAGATATTGTGATAGAGTAGCTGATCTTGTGCAACCTGTAAAGTTACCTGCACCATCTGTAACGCTTCTACCTGTATATGTAATGATTTCATTGTCAATCATTAATGTACCAGTGTCATCAAACTCTTGTAAGTTTGCCCCGGGAATACTTGTAGCATTACTATCGATAGTGTTGGTAAGGAAGGTAATAGGCGAATCATTCTCAATAGAATATCTAACAGGAAGGTTACCAGATCTCATGTAAGCTTCGTTATTGACGTTGTTGTTCTTCATTCTGTGGATGTATAACCATCTACCATCATCACCCCTAACCATGAAGTGGATAAATCCTGCACCATACCATGAATATTCAATACCAATCATTTGCATCTTACCGAAATCCCAATGGTATCCTGAACCACCACTGCCATCAGCTTTATCCATATTCCACTTAGATTGTGGTATTCTAGTTTCAGTAATTTTCTGGGATCTTACTCCTCCTTGAGTTATTCCTCTATAATCAGGGGTAATAAACATAGAGGTGTTACTAACAACCTGTGTAACAAAGTGTGTCATACCTCTAATGGTAATACGTGAACCTGCACGAACTTGCTCACTAAATCTAGTGTTAGCACCAGTTATTGAGTTACTGTTTTGGGTAACAGTCATAGTTCCTGAAATGTTGTCTGTAGATGATCTCTTAACACAGAACATTTGATTACCATCATATTCAAAGAAGATACCGTTTTGATCGTCAAACATACCTGCACGAACAGCAGCGCCTACCCAACCTTTTACATACACTTTACACACTTCGTTTAGTACTGCTGTAGTATCTCCTAAAACAGACTTTGCAGCAACCGTAAATGTATAATCGTCTACGATAGATGCAACTACATAATCATCTTCATACCCTGAAGTTGTAATACCATCTAGATTAATATCTGCACCTGATTGAAGACCATGATCAATATCGTCTGTTCTTACTGTTATAACAGAACCTATTGATGTACCTGCTGCAGTAATACTTTGTATATCATAGTTTGGCGCAAACAGTGTACCAGATGACCAAAGAAACCCCTTACCTGATTGATACCTAAAAAACCTCTTAGACTGCCTGATAACAGCAGCAGCATATGTTGGAGTTTTTGTTGAAAGGATAACTCCACCATCAGAAGGTCTGTGTAAAATAGTTGCGTTAGAAACCGCATATAGCGTAACACTTGAAGGACTTCCAACAGCAGCACCAGATCTTGCGATATAGGTTAAGCTATTAAGACTTGGTGTTGACTTAACAACAAATGGACCCGTAGCTTCGTCTTTATTTGTTCCACCTGCAACTGTAGCATGAATAGGACACCCCGGTACTAATCCGTGAGGATTGGTAAAGTTAAGAGTAATCACACTTGGATCTGCGCCATTAGAAGTTGCTGATGCGACAGGAATAGATGAGTTTGCATACACTCCACCCTTCCTACCAATAGTCTCTTCTGTCTTTAAAGATTGTCCACCTGAAGTACCAACAGTACCTCGTGCAAAATATTTGATTGTTGTACTGTTGGGTTGTTGGTCAATAATAAAGCTACCATCAGCACGTGAAAATCCTGCTGTACCTGCATCTAATCCTGATACGTTGATAACATCTCCAACTAGTAGATCATGTGCTGCAGTAAATACGATTGTGATCAAACTGTTCGAACTGCTTGCAGTTTGATAATCTGTAGTAATAGTATTGACTGTGAGGTCAACCCCTGGTTCATCATACGTAGATGGATATCCCTTAATAGTACCATACCCTGCCCACTTAGTAGGCTGCAAACCATATTCAAAGTCAGCATCGATCATTGACTCTGGTGTTGATACACGCATTCTTTCGATTGCATCTGTACCAAACTGCCAAGGTCTCATGGTCTGACCATATTCTACTTGAGGCTCTGCAAAGATTTGTAGAACGTCTGAGGCACTCATAGAAGATGTATCTGCAGCTAAAGTAATAGTAGTGTATCCACTATGTAAAGTATCTACAGTAGGAAACGCTGCAGTAGTTCCCTTTGCAAATACTGCTGTTGTTCCTGCAAATGACGCATCGCCAAAGTTGTAAATGATAACATTATCTGTTACATTTGTGATCAAAAGAAGTTTATCAAGATCATATCTGCAAGGTACTTGGACAGTACCAACACCTGCGTTGCCGGGTGTGAAAACGTAATCTCTTACTAGTTGTTTCGCCATTTTATTTTCCTATCCTAACGCCACTGCGAATGCTATAGATTGTGCTTGTGAAGCAAATGTTGCAACATCTGCTGAATCGCCTTTATCACCCTTTTGACCTCTCTGACCAATAGATGAGTATAGCTGCCAGTTATTATTTATATGTATTAACTCAATGATAGATTGACCTAGATCAAGTTCAAAGTTTTCTGAGTAACCTTCAATGGTCTCACCATTTCTGTTGAGGATGACAGAGTTTCCTGTCCAATTTCCAACATCAATAAGTCTAACGTAATCTCCTGTTGTGGGATTGGCAGGTAGTGTGACTGTAACCACACCGCCTGAAGTATCGATTGCATATCTTCCTGCAGACACTGCAGTAAAATCTGATGAGTAAACTGTGTAGTCTGTTGAGAAAACTCTGAAGTCTGAGTCGAATCCTAAGTACGAACCTCTAAGCTTACCGAAGTTCCAAGTTCCAAGTTCAAAAGAAGGATCATTAATATTGATAACTTGTGCAGCAGGACTAGAGTCAAGATTATCTTGTATTAGATTTGTAAATGTGTACCATTCACCATTTGTAGCATCTCTAAAGAAACCCGCTCTTCTAATATCAGGTGCTCCTGCAGAATCTCTATATCTACCAACAACACCAATATCTACAGTATTTGAATTGTTTGAATCTGCAAGTTTGATCAGTGCATTGGTAACCCTAAGGTCAGTTGTTTCGTTTAGAATGTAATCGCCACCAACTGTCAGGTCACCTGATATCGTAGCATCATTTGAAACAGCTAAAGTATCAAAGGTAACAGAGGCACTTGGGCTAACATCCTGACCAATGGCAATAGATCCGCTAGTTATAGTAACACCAGTTCCACCAGTGAAGTGCGCTCTTACTTCAGCCGCACTTGGACCTTGATATGATATTACCCCTGTAGTAGCGTTATATGATAAACTACCATCACCCCCACCATCGTTGACAGAGATAGCATTCTTAGCGTCACTATCTGCCCTAGCACTAGTATAATAGAGATTGGTTCCTTCAGATACATCAGTAGTTAGAATAGAAGCGTTAATATATGAATCTACTCTTGCATTTGTGTAATATAGATTAGTGCCTTCACTTAGATCACTTGTAGATCTAGCAGAAAGAGATGCTGCAGATAATGTACCGAACAATGTTCCTGTAGCTGTGACATTACCTGCAGCAATAATATCTTGCCCACGAATGTTTTTGTCAACACCAAGACCACCAACAATCGTAACTGCAGCATTTGTCTTAGATATAGCTTCTGAAGAGTTGGTAATACTTATCTTACCACCTGTGTCCATAACGAGAAGATCTGTGCCACCACTTAGATTAAATGGAGCTTTGCCAACACCACTTTTTATCTTGAGTTCAGTATTGGCACCTTCAAATCCGATGACCATATCATTAGATGCTGCAGTTCCTGTAACACCAATAGCATGATTAAACTGACCATTAACACCTAAACTTAATACTGCATCTTCACCTGCTTCTTTTGATGTGAAGTTAAGTACAGATTGTATTGAGTCGCCTAGTTGACCATCAACATTAAATGATATGCCGCCATACTGCATACCATACATTTGTGTTGAGTCGATAATAGGATCAACTAAAGTTTTATCTGTGAGGGTTTGTGCGCCTGTTAGTCTAACATACTCAGGTGTTCTTAATGTAATATATGCAGAGTCTACTAAGGCTGTGGTATCACTATCACCTCTAGCAGTAGTATAGTATAGGTTACCACCCTCTGTAAGATCACCTGTATTGTGATTAGAAATGTCGCTTACTTGACCTGTAACGTTGCCAACAACACCACCTGTCGCAGTAATAGCGCCAGTAACTGCAGCAGTTCCACGCACATTTAGATCGTTGACATTTGCACTATCAGTTACAAATAAGCCATTTTTAACTTTAAAATCTTTTTCTGCCATAGTTCACTTTCCCCAAGGCGTTATCTGTATTTATGATATTACAGTTTTCACTGGTTTTACACTTATTGTTCCCATTCCACTTGCTCTAGTAAATAGTAATCTAATATCCGAACCACTAACATCTGCAGTCAAGGTTCCGATATCACTGTCTCCTGTGAAAGAACTTACCATACCATACTCTGAATAGAACACGCTTGTTTTATTATATGTTAGTAATAGTTTGGAAATCTGAGAATGTCCTGCTGCATTATCGTCCATATGCACAACATACTCTATAGATTTAAAGTCGCTTCCATGAGCCTCAGTATCAACTACAGTTGCACTATTGTCTATCACAGAAGTCTCAGTAGGTGTTGTGTATATTTCGCCTGTGGTTATGGTTGCCGTATTGAACACCGCATCATATGCAGAGTCCATATCAACTTTACCATTGGTAATCTCAATACCGTTTCCACCTGAGAAGTGTGCTCTTGTCTCAGATGCTGATGGACCAGTGTAAGTAAATGTACCTGAAGCTGAGTCGTATGCAAAGCTACCGTCACCACCTGCGTCAACCGCTCTGACAACATCTCTTGCTCTAGAAGCTGACAAGTCAGAATCTAGGATTGTTGTATTGAATGTTCCACCGTCTGCTGTGTTTATGGTAAAGATACCTGATGCACTATCAAAGCTTGTTGAGGATACCCCTGCAACAGAAACTGTGGATGCTGATGTGACTTGACCTTGAGCATTTATAGCTAGTACAGGAACTAAAGAGGCTGAACCATATGATGCAGGAGTTACACCTGTATTAGTGATACTGAGCGTATTACTATCTGCAGCATATGAAAGTCCAGTTCCACCTAAAGCTGCAGCATCCAATGATGTATTGAAATCACTATCAAAGTTTGCTTGAGTATACACATCTTCAACATTAAAACTAAATTCACCAGTTCCACTGTTGTATGTTAGATCACCTGCCGCACTAAAGTGTGCTCTGACTTCTGCAGCACTAGGTCCAGTATATGTAAAGACACCTCTTGCTGAGTCATAGGCAAAGCTACCATCTCCACCTGCATCCTCTGCGCCAAGAACATTTCTAGTTCTAGTTTTAGTAAGATCACTATCAAGAATAGTTGTTGGGAACACCCCGCCATCTGCTGTATTGATTGTGAATATTCCTGAAGCACTATCAAATGATGTACTAGAAACACCTGCCACTGATACAGTGCCTATAGAGTCTACTTGACCTTGGGCATTAACTGTAAAGACAGGAACTAATGACGCTGAACCATAGGTTCCTGCAACAACAGTAGTATCAGTAATCTTTATCTCACCTGTGCCACTTGTATATGTAATACCTGTGCCACCTGAGAAATGAGCACGTGTCTCTGCAGCACTAGGACCAGTATAAGATATGACACCAGTTGCAGGTGTGTATGTAAGAGATCCATCACCACCATTATCTGTTACAGACACAGAGTTCTTAGCATCAGAATCTGCTCTTGCTGTAGTATAGTATAGATTACTACCTTCAGCTAGATTTGCAGTGGTTCTATCTGCAAACCCTTGATTTACATCACTATCAACTCTAACTTTGGTATAATATAGATTAGAGCCTTCTGATAGATTAGTTGTACTGAAGTTAACTAAATGATTTCTAGTAGAACCTAGTGGTTTGTTTAAATCCCAAGTATCGGTTGTAGCATTATATTGTATAAGTGCGTTTGCGCCCTCTACAGTAATTCCTGCACCATTTGCTGCAGCACTATCAGCAGCACTGTCTGCCAAAATAATATTTTTATCGTTTATAGAAACTGTAGTAGAGTTTACTATCGTTTGTGTACCATCAACTTGAAGGTCACCTGCAATGATAACTTTACCTGTGTTGTCTCCAACACCTGCAGGATCAATAGTTAGATTTGCGGGTCCAGCAATGTAACCAGTTGTTGTGATATTACCATATGTTCTATTACCTGCAATGTATGCATTAGTGTCTGAGTCATTACGTGCAGTAGTGTAATATAAGTTAGATCCTTCTAAAAGATCTGTAGTTGACTTCATTGCTAGTCTTATATCAAAATCAGAATCTGCTCTTGATGTTAGATAGTATAGATTGCTTCCCTCATTCAATTCAGACGTTGTGTTTGATGCTAGGTTTAGTTTTGCAATACCCGAAGCATTATGTACACTTAACTGATTATTAGAATCTCTGAGTGTAAGAGTACCAAGGAAGATAGAGTTTCCTGATAGATGCAGGTCTTTCCATTTTTTGGTAGAAGAACCTAGATCGTATGTACTATCAGCAAGAGGTAGTAAATCAACTCCAACATTACCTAAGTCTGAATCTCTACGTGATCTTGTATAGTATAGGTTTGTACCTTCTGTAAGATCTGTTGTAGTGCTAGTAGTTTCGTCTAAAAGTTTATGCCACGAACCTGCATGTGAGAAATATCCTTTGCCAGTTGCATGAACATGTGCAAACATGCCATGGTACGTAGAGGCATTAGGCAGATCACCTTCAGTAGCAAATACGTTTTGATATAAAATACTTCCTGTGACTGTTGCATTTCCAGTTACAGCTAGATCCCCTGTAAATCCTAGATCACCTGTAACGTTCAAATCTCCAACAACATTAGTGCTATCTAAGCTAGTGATACCATCAACGTTTAGGTTTCCTATGACTTGCGCAGAGTCTGATCTCATTTGACCAAAAACTCTAGCACCATAAGACGTTGTATCTATAGCATGTTGCCCATTGTAATAAAGTTCAATATGCCCACTATCACCAAAAGTCTCAAGTAACTTAACTCCTGCAGGATTTGTCAAACCAAACTGATTACTTAAAACCAATATACTGTTTGCTGAATCTGCTGATGTGATTAATGTGGTTGGTCTACCGCTTGGTAAAACTGTCTGACTAATATTAGTTATTCTATCACCGTTAGCACTGTCAATAAGTGCAACGTCTTGCGTTCTAACAACATCTAAAATAGCAGTGTCTACTCTAGCTTCTGTAAAGTATAGATTGTCGCTTTCTACTAGATCATTTGTACTAAAATGTTTTAAGCCTATACGTGCATTAAATGAACCGCCATCAGCAGTTCCTATGTTAAGAGTTGCCTCATCAGAATCGAATGTAAAGCTAGATACACCTGCAACACTTACTGTTCCAATACTATCGATGTGACCAAGATCATTTACAGATATAGTTGGGATAAGTGATGCAGTTCCATAAGCACCTGAAACAACACCTGAGTTAGTGTGTATTACTTGTCCTGTTGAAGGATCGTATGATAAAGCAATATCAGCACTGATAAGATTTCTGGCATCACTATCAAAACCTGTATGAATAAACTTACTAAGATCTGAGTCGTATCTTATGTAAGTTCCATGGGCAAGATTTGTTACCCCATTTACATCGTCAAGTGCTGTAACACGTCCAACCGAAGGGTCACCAATTCTAGTTGGCGTTCCTACGGTTACTTTTTTAACAATCGTTGTCCCGGCTGATACAATACGAATAGCCATTATGTCTCCTTAGGTTCTAGTAACCGAAGGCGATACTGTGATCTGTCCTTCTAGTATTCTTTCAACGAGAGTGTTTGAAGCACTATCGGTAGAAGAAATCTCCACATCATAGACATAACGACCAGACTTCATTCCACTGGTCTGAGTATTAGTTAACGTTAAGTTCAATACACCATCTGCTGCAGGTGTTTGTACTTGCGTAGAAAACGTAACTGCATCAGAATCACTTGAAGAGTATGTTTTGCGAATTTGCGCAGCACAAGAATATCCGGCTAAGTTTTTCTTTGCATTGTTTTTATCAACCAATTCCAACTGAATATTGAAGTCTGTTCCTTGATCGATGGTAAAATCTTCGTACTGCGACATAGGTAAATCTCTTAGTTATTTTCAAC
>UEXM01001116.1_pt1 | contig 24285 bp, 29 predicted proteins | sample 1796661 | NCBI WGS metagenome assembly UEXM01 (sample SAMEA4772469, study PRJEB27181) | metagenome | reverse complement strand
GACCCAGCTGTTGCGTACGCTCTCAATACTCCTAAAAATACCAAAAAGATAAACAAGTACGTGAACAGTCTGACAAATAATGAACGCAATATGCTCAAAAAGAAGATTTGTCAACCTTAAAAAAATATTTACCTATAATAAAATATGCAGCGCTCAACAATTTTAGTTGCAGTGGCAGTCATCCTCGTTGCGTTCTTACTCTACAGGAACAAGGCCAAGGCCTCTCCAGGTGGTAAAAAGTGGACCGTTTACGGAACAAAGGGGTGTGGGTGGACAGTCAAGCAGTTGGAATACATGAAGAAAACGGGTACTCCATACACTTTCGTTGATTGTGACAAGGGTGGGTGTGACGGTATGACCGCTTTCCCTACCCTCAAGAGCCCCAACGGTAAGAAGATCGTTGGATACAACGAGGTTTAAATCATTTATTATTCAAGAGTTGATTGTATCAACTTATCAATAATGAAATACGGAATCTATTTAGATACCACGGACAACCTGGAGAGAGATGGAAAGAATGAACGCGTCGAGAAGGCTGGAGATGGGCTTGAGCACAGAGATGTGCTTGGAAAGCGAACGGTTCCAGACAAGACGAAGAATGAAGGTACTGATGAGAACGTTAAGAGCGAAGATGAGAAGCTCGGTAATCATCTCGGATCGAGACTTGGCGTGAGTGACCTCGTGAAGCATTTTATTACATACTGATATTTTTTTCTAGGCCAATTACAAATGAAAGCCCTTCCCCTGAGTGGTTCGGAAAATAGGTTTACGAACAGGAGGTGGTCAACACCAAAGGGTATTGGGAATAATAATTGTTATGCCTATGCTGTGGGTGACTACGAGGCATACAGGTGGCAAAAATCAATACCCGGTGACCGTTCGGGCCTTTCTAATGGTAATCATACCTACACCCATTGTACTGGACTTCCTAAACGCGTTATTTCCGATAATCCTAAGAGGGTGTACAAAGCGGGTGCAAATGAAAAATGTAAAAAGGGTTATTTCAAGGTTATGATGTTTGTTTCTCCTGGGAGACCGATGAACTACATTCGACAAGGGGATTTCCACTTTTACAAACAGCACGGGATGGTTGAATATAAAATCAAACCTGGAGATACTATCAAAGCTGTAGCCAAATTCTTTAAAGTTCCCGAATCACGAGTAAAGAGGGGTGGTCAGTTTAAGGTTGGTAAACGTGTAATTTTTAAGGCTAACGTTTTCAGTCACAAGCGGGGCTGGGCGACTGGCCCGCTTCTCACTGATGCTAAAGGTAAAGCCATCACTGACCCTCGTAAAGCTTCGAGGGACTACCCAGGTTTAAACTACGAGAAATACTGTAGTTCATTCTGCGTCAAGGATACTGGAATCAAAGTCGGCAAGACTCACCCCAAGATCCGCTAATATACTTTCAACGTCTTCTTGTTGATCCACATCAAAATTAATATCAAATAAATCTAAAACGTCAAATATAGACCCCTCATTCAAGGACACAGAATTAGCCGTTGCTGTGTAATTGTTTTGTATAGTGACTGTAATTTTAAATTGTGAAGCATCGAAAACTTTCCTGCATGTTGGGCATGTATTCTTACCTTGATTTTTCCATTCCTGTAGACAGTGGGAATGAAACATATGTCCGCATCGAAGTGGAGGGTTTATTCTCGTACACTTGACTTCACCTAGACATATGGCACATGTTGACATTCTACAAGATGGTATTAAAGTTTTTTCGTGGATTTAGCTCAGTTAGTAAATACCGGGCATTTTGAGAAGAGGTTTATCACAGGTATTGCAAGGACCCTTACCCTGCTCCGCCTCTTGGATCTTAGTGACGAGCTGGGGTCCCTGCTTCTGGAGAAGTTGGCGGTAAGAGTAGTTATCCTCGAAAGAAATTCCATTTTGCTTCATGACATAGTTGTTAAAGAGCTGGGCTGACGAGTTTATGGTGAAACACCGACCATCGGCCATACCAAGTCGTTGCGACATATTTGTTACTATAGCATTAGAATTTTATTTGTCTATTGGTAACTGTTCTCATCCAAGAATTAAACCCTTTCTCCCTTAGTACTTTGATGAATGGTTCACATTTGTATCCCAAATAAATATCAAACACGTCAGTCTCTTCTGTGTGTGATACCCTGATTTCGGGTTTCTCGTTGATATGCTGATTAATGGTGTTATAGGCAAATGCAATCTCCTTCAGTGTTTCTGCACCTGTGATGATAATCTTACCGGTACTGAAGATACTGCACGTAATTTCCTTCATATCCTCTGAAGGTTTAAACTTGATCTTCACAGCGGAATACCTATCCGGTTCAAAGGAAACCTTGAAAATGTCGTCATACTCCTCGAACCAGTTCGAAACGAGATGGAGGTTGATGTTGTAGTTGAGGCTGAAGTTGGAGTTTATCATGACCACACGGAATGAATCCAACGGAACTTCGATTTTCAAACCCAAAAAGGTTTTGAAAATATGAACGAGCTGTGTGATGATGCGTTTGCAGTCGAAGAGATCACAGCATCCAGCCACCTGGATCGAACCGTTAGGGAAAACCTTCACAGACTTTGTGCTGTAACTGTCGTGATACGTGAGAGTCACTTGGTTATAAAACGTTGTAGGTTTGAGCTTCCACTCAAAACCTTCCGTCTTAGTTCCCGATCGTCTCATCTTGTATGAACCAATTTCTTCAAATAAACCTCGAAGTCGCTTTATATCAATGGTCTGGATAAAGCTTGATACCATGGTGATGGTCGTAATTTTGACCCATGAGGGTCGGGTCTCGTCGGGGAGAGCTTTTCGTATCTCATCGAGAGTGAGGAGATACGAAAAGCTATTATTTGCAATAGTTGAGTACATTTTTGGACATACTTTTTATAACGTGGGTGGCTCACTTAGGCCTTCGTTTAGGGAATTGTGTATTCCACGACTGCTGGATTTGGTGTGCTTTCGTTCGCACCCTTCGTGGTCGTCAAGACTTCTTTACCGTTTTCCTTAATCGTCCATCCCGCGACATACTTAGGCCTGAAAGATTCAATTTTGAATTTCTTAACCTTCTTAGATGTGGTCACAGTGAACACCTTTGTACCGACCTCACCCTGACCAGCTTTCCATCCAGACCAGGTCATAGCCTTGTATGACGCATCGACGGGTTCTGGGTCATTCATACCATAGTTATCACCTTCACATTCGTATTCTCCCGCCTTACTGTTACATTTGGCCCACCCGGGTTCTTCATGAATCGTGAGTTGTTCCGGGGTTACCCTTACACCGTCAGCTTCGATATCAGTGATATGAATATTAAACTTGTCTGTGTGTGCAGATTGTTCTGCAACGATAAAATCATAGACGTATTCTGTGGGCTCGGTGGGCTCGGTGGAGGTCATGGGTTCTTCTGAGGTTTCCTCACCACCCATCATCATAGAAGCTATACTGGACGATGAACAACATACCATCATAAGACCAACACCGGCTAACATTGGTACAGCTGACATGATCTTTATATTACTTAGAGATAAAATTTTATATAAAGATAATGACGTCATTCCTTAAATCCACAAAGCATGTTTTTGATGTGGAGTCAGATCTCTCCTATGTTGAGATTATATATGACCGGTACACGAGGAATAAGGGATACTCGACCTTCACCGATTACCTCAATACAGAGCCTTTCGCTGATTGGGTATCCTTAGAGTCAAATAATCACTCAATTGTTTACGAGAAGTTTCTTGATACAATGGTTAAGAAAACCCTAGAGGTGAGACAGCGTATGGCTGAACTGTCACTCGAAAGTTTCTTAACTTACGATCAAGATATTCGTAAGTATGTGCGTGTCGCCCACGCGGTTAAGATTCTAGATCCAACATTCCAGCCACCTCGTATTAACATGGAGAGTGCTTGGCAAGTGGAGTTTATTAAAAAGTTTTGTAAACAGAGCGTCGTCGACGCGATTCAAGAATGTAAGAAGAAGTCTCGTCTCAAGTATTTCTTCAACGTACTAAAATTAATAGAATTAGAGCAATAATAACCGCGATAAGAATCCACTTCCAAGGTGTTTTCTTATTGGAAACACCAACCTTAACTTTCTTCGGTTTTCCACACCCTAAACCGTAATCGATGTTACGTCGTGGATGAAGCGTTTTGTCCATTTGGCATGGTTGTCTCTCGTCTTCGCAAAGCCCTGTATCACAAAAAACACTCTTTGTAGGCTCGAAAATACCCTTACCCGGTGTAATTTCTTCAAAATCCTGAAAATTGCCCGTCTGTCTCACACCTCCTGGAAGGGAGAAATCGTGTTGGACAAATGGGTTGATGTCATCAATGGCAGCTTGATCATTGAGCATAAACTCACTCATTATTGTTATTACTTCAGATTATATTTCTTGTCCACCATCTTGATTTTATGTTCATCCCACATCTTGTCTAAATCTACATTTAGCATATGTGCCAATTGAAAGAGATAACTGAACACATCCCCCATTTCCATCATAACATCTGTTCCTCTCTCCTTTTTTAGATTTGTCTTCTTGTATGTTTTCTTATATTGTCGAATTGCGGATGCGAGTTCACCAACTTCTTCTGTCAGGAGAAGCCATACTGTATCGATAGGGGCACGATCCCACCCCTTAGACCGACACACCTTTTCTGTTTCACATTTGTATTTGTTTAGACTCATACTTATTCTACAGGGGACTCAAAGCTTTAATTGATTCCAATTTTGTTATTATAGTCAATCTTATTTCCAGTGGTACTGGTATTTATAGGTCGGTCCATGGGAGTACTTATGGTGTCTATATCTTTCGCATATGCGATATACTGAGACACCCCGGTTTGAATTTGTGACATGGCCGTAGATATGACACGGTCGTTCATAAACTTGACTTGCTCGTTCACATTTGAATGGTGATCACCCGAGTTGTTGATAAAAACAACTCGCATAATTCCGTACAGGTCATCAGGGTTTTGATAATCGATGGAGATACCAGTTTTGTTCTTAAACGACTGACGAATTCCACGCTGGAGAAGATTCTTATTGAATTCGGAAAAAAAGAGAGTGTTCAGTGGAGTCTCACACTGCTTGAGAGAACTGAGGTGGAGGTTATCACACATTTAATATAGTCGCCGAAAAAAATTATCCGTAGATATTAAATGCTGAACATCGCCAACTTTGACGAAGCGTATGCCACCAAACCCATGAATGCTGAACCGATTCCATGTGAAGCCCCAGAGTGCTTTGTGGGTTCTTACCCCCCTGTGGCGAAACCCGGTCAGGATGGACCATTTTTCGTAAACACGTATCTCATGCATCCTACACGTAAATTCGAGACCGTTGGAACGGTATCTGTGAGAAGTGCGGATCTTAATTGTAAGAAGTAAGTTAAAAATAAAAATTGAACAGAAAGTATATGAGGGTCATTAAACGCTCAGGTCGTATTGAGGATATGAGATTTGATAACGTCACCAATAGGATCAAGAATTTAACGTCTGGACTTTCGGACAAATGTGACTCTCAAAAAATTGCTCAACAGGTTTTTTCATCGATGTATGATAACATCACCACACAGGAAATAGACATTCTCTCTGCTGAAATTTGTATCGGTTTGATTACATCGGACCCGGATTATGAAGTTCTCGCCACCCGTATTATCGCCAGTAATATTCATAAAGTATGCCCGAATAACTTTCATCTCGCGATGCGAAAGCTCCAGAAGGCGAAAATTATCACAGACGAGGTTGTTGAAGTCGCTCAACAGGTAAAGGATTACATCAAAACTGACCGTGATTTCGACTTTGGTTATTTCGGTTTAAAAACTCTTGAAAAAAGTTACCTTCAAAGGGTTGAAGGAAAGTTGATTGAAACACCCCAATACTTGTTTATGCGTGTTGCTATTGGTATTCATGGTAAAGATATTCCCGCGGTTCTCGAAACGTATGACAAAATGTCCCAGGGTTTATTCATTCATGCAACCCCTACTCTATTCAATGCTGGTACACCTCGACCCCAGATGTCTTCTTGTTTTTTGATCGCAAATAAGGGAGACTCGATTGATGGTATTTATGGGACTCTAACCGAATGTGCTCAAATCTCAAAGTGGGCCGGTGGTATCGGTATGCATATTCATGATATTCGTGCGAATAAGTCTCGTATTCGAGGCACCAATGGTCAATCTGATGGAATTATTCCAATGCTTAGGGTATTCAACGCGACAGCTCGTTATGTGAACCAAGCTGGTCGTCGTAAGGGTTCGATTGCTGTATATGTTGAACCATGGCATGCAGACATCATGGATTTCTTAGAACTTCGTCTCAACCAAGGTGACGAGGAGGCACGTTGTAGGGACCTTTTCAGTGCTATGTGGATTCCAGACCTCTTCATGAAGAGGGTTGAAGAAGGTGGTAATTGGTCTCTCTTCTGTCCCGATAAGGCTAAGGGTCTTTCTGATGTATACGGTGAAGAGTTTGAGGCTCTCTACACCAAGTATGAAGAGGAAGGTCTAGCTAATGCAACTGTACCAGCTACAGAAGTTTGGAAGGCCATTCTTAAGAGTCAAACTGAGACTGGAACTCCCTATATGTTGTATAAGGATGCCTGTAACTCAAAGTCGAACCAGAAGAACTTGGGTGTGATTAAGAGTTCTAATCTCTGCACGGAGATTATTGAATATACAGACAAAGATGAGACCTCGGTGTGCAACCTGGCGTCTATCGCACTTCCAAAGTATGTAAACAAGGAAACGAAAACCTTCGATTATGACAAGCTCCACGAAGTTACTAAAGTTGTTACAAAAAATTTGAATCGGGTTATCGATAGAAATTTTTACCCAGTTGAGACTGCAAAACGATCTAATATGAGACATCGTCCCATTGGTCTAGGTGTACAGGGTCTCGCAGATGTCTTCATCCTATGTGGTCTTCCATTTGACTGTGAAGAGTCTAGAACTATGAATGCTCATATATTTGAGACTATCTATCACGCAGCTCTTGAGGCCAGTTCTGAACTCGCAGAGGTGGATGGTTCGTACGAGACATTTGATGGATCTCCAGCATCCCAAGGTATTCTTCAACCAGATATGTGGGAAGGTGAAACCAACTTTAGTGGTCGGTACGACTGGGATGCTATGCGTGAACGTGTAAAAACAAAGGGTCTTAGGAACAGCCTCCTTCTCGCTCCCATGCCTACAGCCTCTACCGCACAGATTTTGGGTAATAACGAATGCTTTGAACCTTACACAACTAATATCTATTTGCGCCGCACCTTAGCTGGTGAATTTGTTGTCGTCAACAAGCATCTCGTCGATCATCTTAAGAATGTGGGTCTATGGTCTAAGGAGATGAAAGACCTCATGGTCAAGGCGGGTGGTTCTATTCAAAATATTGTAGACATCCCCGATGATATTAAGGCTCTTTACAAAACTGTTTGGGAAATTAGCCAAAAATGCATTATCGATATGGCAGCTGATCGCGGTAAGTTCATAGACCAGAGCCAGTCGATGAACCTGTTCATGGAAAGTCCCACAATGTCCAAGTTATCTTCGATGCACATGTACACATGGAAAGCTGGTCTTAAGACTGGAATGTATTATCTGCGATCCAAGGCTAAGGCTCGACCAATCCAGTTCAGCCTAGAGCCAGATTGTGTGGCTTGTTCGGCTTAAAGTTTTAGATTCTAAATAAAATAGAATAATGGATACTGCTATCGAAAATCTACAGATTAATCAGTTTAATAACCGAAAAATTGTCATAAGTACTAAACAAGGTACACCTTTACGCGTTCAGTTTCCTCGAATGTATATGCCTTTTGGGGTCTCCGGTTTTACACCAGAGGTGGGTCAAACTAAGTACAACATCGATTTCGCAATCAAGGGTTATGACGAAGATGGGAGTTACATGAAGAAGTTTTATGATTCCACCCGTAAACTTGAAGATATGATCATAGATGCAGTCACTGAACAAAGTGTGAGTATTTTTGGTATGTCAATGTCGAAAGAAGAGCTTCTTCCTATGTTTAATTCAAATATTAAACAGTCTCCGGATCGTGAACCAAAGTTTAGGGTCAAGGTTGACACGACTATGGAAGACCAAATCAAATCGAACGTATTCGACGCTGATAAAAACCCATTACACGATGATGCTACTAACGGTCTCTATGCAAGAAATAGTGGACATGCTATTGTTGAACTCAATAGTGTGTATTTCTTGAACAGGAAGTTTGGGTGTACATGGAAGCTCTATCAGCTCATCGTATACGAGCCACAAAATCTAAAGGGATTTCAATTTAAACTTTAGTTTTACTTAACATTAAAATACTATATATAGCCTGAGCCTCCTTGAGCAATTTACCCTGAACTCTGGTATATTTCTTTGGGTCCAAACCAAGCTTGATTTTAGCCATTCTTACGGATTCTGACCACTGAGTGAGTGTCATCTCTTACTTACTAGCTTTGATTATTTTTTTGTAGGTCTTGCTACCCTTCTTGGGGACGAGACAGAAAGAGTCCTTCTTCTCAGCCTTCTCCTTCGCGAGGTCAATGAAAGCCATGAACTTGGGGTTCTGCTTGAGAGACTTCTTAGCAGCCTTGCTCGCCGCCTTGGAAATAATACGCCCATCCTTCATCATAAGATCCTTCTTGGTGAGACCACCAGAGGTTGCATTAGCGTTACCATGGAAAACTTCAGCACGGGAACCAACAGTCATTTATATTAAGCACGGAAAATATTCTTGATGTCCATAATAGAAATTTTAGCTGATGTCCTGTTAACCGGGATTTGAGTTTTTACACGGTCATCATTAAGAACCTCTGAGCACACGATAGATTTATGACCTTGGAGTGCCATCATTTCTTCTTCCACACTCACAAACCGTGGACACTCCTTGTAGACCAATTTTTTAACGTAAACGGCTTGTGTTTGACCGGTTCGATGACTTCTACCAATCGCCTGTAATTCAGTTGCAGGGTTCCACGCTGGGGCTGTTATATATACTCGAGTCGCATCCTGTAAATTTAACCCCTGCCCCCCACTCTTGATCTGAATGATGAAAACAGCTCCCGGGGTTGCACTTTTAAACGCATTTATTTGCCTGACCCGTTCTTCTTTAGGAACTGACCCATCAATCCTGAAAACTGGACAGTCCAATTGAGATTGAATATAGTTCATTTCACCCCTAAACTGACAAAAGATGAGACTCTTCTCCTTGGGGTGTTCTTGAATCATCCTGAATAAGGTTTCCATCTTGTTCGATCGACCTTCCCATTTTGTTGGCTTGGTTCCATTCTTCGCACCGACTCCATTTAGATACATCTGTGGCCAAATCATACACTGCCTGGCACGGAGAAGGCACTCCAAAATAACCATATTTTTGGAGTTAAGACTTTGGGTATTTTTGAATGCATCTTTAATAATATCCTGAGCCTCCAAAAAGACAAATTCGTAGAGAGCCTTCTCTTCTTTGAACATATCAAGTTCCACATTTTCAAAGATGCAAGGTGGAAGCCGAAGACGTTCGTTAATCTTAGCGAGATCATCCTTGGTTCGACGAAGGATATAGATATCTTTGATCTCTTTCGTCCTTCCTTGAACAAAATTCTTGGGAATTCCCAAAAAAGTACAAAGAGACACAAAATCCTCCATTGAATTAAATACTGGTGTACCAGTCACAATCCATTTAATATTTGTTCTCAAACGGCACACACTTTTGAACAATTTCGAAGACTTGTTTCGAATCTCGTGGCCTTCGTCTAGAATAACGCGATCCCACTGCACGTGGTGGAGAGGTGTGGATGCACCACTTTCAGCACCTTTGACGGTGAGTAGAGTGTAAGGTGCAATTGTAATATCAGCCTCTTTCATTTTCCGTTCTGGACCATCAAAGATATTGATCGTCAAGTTAGGGGCAAATCGGTTGATTTCTTCAACCCACTGTGTGATAATCGATTTGGGTACGATAATAAGCGTACGAGGCGTCGGGTTCCCGAGCATCGTACAAATCAACTGCACACTCTTACCCAAACCCATTTCGTCACATAAAAAGCCTCCCTTGGGGCCATCACTTTGATTTTCCATTCCAAGCATCCATTGTACACCTTCTCTTTGATAGGGTACGAATAGACGCCCGTTTAGGGAGTCTGTTGCGAGTTTGTATTGGTCTTCAGTCGTCATCGTAGAAGTCCTCCCCGGGGAGTGTCTCAATTTCACAGACAACTGGTGCAGGTTCTTTTTTCTTTCGAGTCTTCTTCAACTTAGGTTTTGGAAGTTCATCTATGTGTTCACGGAAATAGAGAACTTTATCCCAAAATTCCCTCATGACTGGGAGATAAGTCTTCCACCATTCACGATCACGAGGAACGTTAACTACATCAAATTCTTCAGGTTTGGGCCAATTGGTTTCAGCTGGTTTATATTGGATAAAATCTGCTGATTCTAGGTCTAAAATCTCCATACATAGTTGAAGCTGTGGCATGTAATGAATAGGCACTTCCCCGGGTATGATCGCTCTTTGTGGAGGGCATTTAATCTCCACGAGTTTTCCAGATTCAGTGACACCATCGGGACTTCCACCTAACCAATCTTCAACTGGGTGAGGGCAAAGACCAAGTTCATGGACAACCTCTCCATGCCTCTCTTCATATAGAATACGTGCCTCGTCCTCATACTTCTCACCGTGTCGTGTAGCTGCATTTCCGGTAAACTTTTCACCGAGACCACATTTTTTGAGTAGAAGTCCTTCAGGTGTTTCGTATTTATTAACACCAATGGCTGTAGCGGCATCTGAAGCGGTTAACATTTTGCCACGAAGAGCAAGCCATTCTTCCGATTTTTGTGCTGCATACTCACGTTCTAACGCTGCTTTAACATTCGGGTGCATGTTAACTTAATTATAATTGTATTTTTTAACCTCATCTAGGACTTGAAAATACATTTGTGCTGCATTTTGTTCAGCTTGTTTTTTACTTTTTGCAGCACCTCTCGCACGAAACATATTGTCGATGTAGATGTCAATATAGAATAAACCTTCGTGATGAGCACATACACGGTATTCTGGTAGTTGCCAGTTATTTACCTGACAATGACGCATGAGATGGTCCTTATAGTTATCATCAACCATGATAGAGTTCATATCAACAATCTCAGGATCTTGGTAAATCCTAAGAATAAACTCCTTAGCATGGATGAGACCAATATCCATATAAATAGCACCAATGAGGGCTTCAAAAACATCCTCAAGAATTTTTGGATTGTTATTCCATTGGTTACGCATACCCTTTTCATCCATAATCACAAGTTCATTTAAATTGAGTGTATTAGCAATCTTAGCTAAAGTTTCACCACGAACCAGCTTTGTACGAGCTTTGGTGAGGAACCCTTCTTGCTTACTTTCGTATCGATCAAACAAAAACTTAGTGATAACAAACCCTAGTACGGAGTCACCAATAAATTCAAGTGTTTCAAATGATTCTGTAAACTGTTCATACTCTTTTAGAGCGGATTTATGTGTAAAAGCTCTTTGGTACAAATCAAGATTTTTGATCTTTGTACCAACAAGTTCTTCAATTCGTGTCTTATCAACAAAGACAACCATGTTTTATTATGTTATGTTTTTATTTTTTAAGCCTTTTCCTTCTTGATGTAGTGAGGAGAAAGGTACTTTTGGAGGTTAAGGTAAGTAACAACAACGTCGGCGGGAGGAGCAAGAAGGTCCCGAAGCTTATCGTCGAGAATAATCTGGCGGCCGTTCTCGGGGTGCTTAAGACCCTTCTCAGTGATGTACTTGTTGACAAACTTGGTAACCTCTGAGCGAGAGATGAGATCTCCTTCGGGGAGGGCGAGAAACTCGCGCAACTTAGGTGTAATTTCCTGCTTTCGGTTGAATCCGTTGTTCTCGGCACGCTTCTTAGCCTTCTCACCATCGGGATCCTCTTGGGTATTCTTAATCTTACGAATGAGCTTAGTCAAATTCTTGACATCGTTGCGGAGAGCGGCAAGTTCGGTTTGAATGGTTTCAAGAGACATTATATCTATCTTACTCGTCTAACCTTTAAGTCTATGTAAAGGAGACCAAGAAGAACCACGATTGATGCAAGTATAAAAATGGATACATCAACGCGATCTAGTTTTTCAACCACACCCCTCCCCTCTGGGTGTTTTATGATTCGAAATGGCATCCTAGTACCATCATCAGGACATCCACCAAAACAACAGTCCTCCTGACACGGAATTACGTGTGGTCCTCGACGCTTACCACAAAACTGCTTGGTTTCACCTTCGTATGCAAAGCATCTACATTCATCGATGATTCTACAGACCATATTATTATATCACGATATAATAATGGACGAACATATTTACCCGAAATCGACTATCGATAAATTCTTAAATGAAAATCTACTTTTTAAAGATGCCAAAATGAAAAAGTATTATGACCGAAATCTCCAGAGAGATCTCGGTAAATTTAGAAGTCGTGCACATACTACACACCGTAAGAAAGATTTCGAAAAACTCATGTATGTTCTGGTCACGGATTGTGTACGGGATATAATCATAGAAACTGTGGGAGAGGTTTCCGAACACATGAAGAATATGGGTGACGTCATTGTTAGTGGGGGTGAAGCGTTCAATTTATACGTTGATTATAACGAACGTATAGTTACGAGCGATATAGACGCAAAATTTGTTCCTCGTATGTCGGTCAATCCTCAATATTTTGGTAAACTTCAAGCTACGAAGCTTATATTATGGGACAAACTAGGAGAGATAGCCAAACGCCTCGGTCCTCGGATCAAGAAAAGGTTGATTTCCATGCGAAAGAAACACCCTAAAATATTTAAGTTTTTGGGTATCAGCTTCAAACAGGCCTCACCTGTTGTCACACGTCGTTACACTCTCATTAAGAAGAAAAAGATGGGTTCTGCGAATAAACCCACCAAGGGTGACGTGTTCATAGATGTAGAATTATTCGCTCTCGACATGAATATTCGTTACTTTTCACCCGACTCTGGTAAAATAGAGGATTTCAATATAGGTGGTATTCTCGATATCCCATTCATGCGTCCAAAAGAATTTGGTTACGAAGTTGTTCTGTCGAGGCGTAAGGGTATAACGTATCGTAACCTCGATAGTGGTAAATTAAAGACGAATAACAAAGTATACATCGCGAGTAAAGAATTTTTAATCGAAGATATTTACCTCATGCAGAAATTGAAACTTAGACCGGAAAAAAAGGAAAAGGACCGTCAAAGACTCGTTAAACTAGCTCGATTATTTGATAAAAGAATAAAGGGAACCGATTCGATGGAAGAGGTTTTTAAAAAGGTGCGTTCTAAGATTGTCCGTAAAGGACCCGCAGCTACTAAAAAGAATGCACGTGTATCCATGAATCAGGCCAAACGTGTCGATCCTAATAAATACAAAAACTACACCACTAAACCATCAGATGAAAGATTATCAAAACAGATGGTTTTTGGTTTCAAATCCGCTGTTAAGAATACAAAGGTAAATGGATATGAAAAATCGAGTGGTAATAAACAATTCAATGTTAATACTTTGAAATGGAAAAATGTTACTAATAACTCATACGTAAAGAATGAGTATAACTTCAGACCTAAGAACTCCAAGAACTTACCAAAGAATTTCAACGTTTCAAATACGTTATATGGCTATAAGCCCAGGAGAAACATGTGGGTTGAAAAGAACGTACTTAATAAGTCCGCCGCCATCCCGTTTGTTGGGTTAAAGAAATGAGACGCAACAAATACATAAATGATTTACAACGCCCCAGCCAAGGGTGAAGATGGTCTCTATTTCGTAAAGGCGCTTAACGACAATAAGCGAAAGTGTCTTATTCAGCTCAATAATGTCAAGGTATCCGATGTATCAGGGGAGGTTGTATTTGAACTCGACTCGGACGTCAATCTCAAAAAGATTGAGGATACCGATGCGGCCAATCTTATGGCAGCGAATGAGAACTGTGAGACGTGGTTTGGAAAGAAACTTTCTGAGAATGTCATCAAGGGTGCGTACACCCCCAGTGTAGCCAACGGTCAATTTACAGGGGATCGTATTGAGGCCACTAAGGTATTTAATGCACAGCAGGAGATGGTCGATTTTGAGATGATGCAACCTGGTAAGAGTTGTAATGTCATCCTCGAATTTGCTGGTCTTTGGTTCGCCAAGAAGGCTTTCGGCTCTTCTTGGAACATTGTCCAGGTCAAAATCCATGCGGACCCAATTTTGGATGTATACCCAGAGGGGTACGCATTTGTCGATGATGATGACCAGTAAAAATAATTTGTTAATATACTATAAAAGATGTTCGGTTTAAAAAAGGGTCGTAACCAAAATATGATTATGCTCCTCGCCGTAGCTGCTCTCATTTTTATTCTATTCCAAATGAATTCCAAGTCTGGTTATGCCATCGTTGAGCGTGAGTACTCCGCGTTCGGTGCTGCCCCCGCCGCCGGCCCCTCCGTAGCCCCAGCCCCAGCCAATGGTTGTGGTATGGACAAGGGTACCGGTCTCGCGTCCTCTCTTCTCCCCCGTGAGGTTGCCTCGGATGAGGATTTTGGTCAGTTTGCCCCAGAGGACATCCTCAAGGGTCAGAACTTCCTCGAGCCTCGTCAGCAGGTAGGCTTCCCCGAGACTGTCGGTGGTGCCCTCCGCAACGCTAATCAGCAGATTCGCTCGGATCCCCCCAACCCCAAGGATCCCTATGTGTGGAACAACTCCACCATCGTTCCTGACCTTATGCAGCGTGGTTTGTGCGCTTAAAGATTAGATACATGAATAAATAACAATGAGTGACGTTTCTAACGAACTTTCTGCGAGCGTTTCTAAGCTCGTAGACCTCACAAAACAACTTTCTGAAGCGAAATCTGATATCAAAGTCTTAAACCAGGAGGAAAAACGTCTCAAGGAGACGGTTAAGAAGCACATGGTTACCCAGGGTATTGATACCATTAACCTCAGGAAAGGTAAAATTAGTATTCGTAAATCTGTACGAAAGGCTGGTATCAATAAGGATGCAATTAAGGAGGGCCTTCTCAAGTTTTTTGGGGGAGACGAAGCCAAGGTTGAGGGAGCATTCAATTCTATCACAGATAACTTAAAGACCCGAGAAACAACATCTCTTTCATTAACTGGTATAAAAGAGAAACTCGCTAATGAAAATAAGTAATAAACATGGTTTGGAGCCAATACGTATACGAAGCTGCTACCGGGTTTGATCCCGACGTAAGCGACGACGATGAAAATATTGAAGACACTCCTCTGAGTATTGAAGACTGGGAAATCGAATACTCAGATGAATTATGGCACATGTGGAACGTTATCAGAACTCTCATGTATGATGCCAAAATCGAACACACAGGCGAATTTTGTGATTTTGTCGAATTTTGTTACAAAGAACATGACTCTGCATTACCACGAGTCACGTGGGAATATCAGGAACAGACGATGTGGTATGAGGAACGACTCGCTCATATCTGGAAAAATCTCAGGCGCTCAATTAATGAAAACGGCACTTATGAACAAGTGATGCGTGGTGCAACATTCAACGATTTTGTTGATTTTACCAAAAATTATATGTGTATATATTAAATGCTCCCTCACAACCTTACCGCCCAAAAAGTCGCTATTCCTGCGGCTCTTTTTTTAGCGCTGAGTCCCGGCGTTCTTCTGACCACCGACGGCTCCAAGGTTTCTCTCATGAACCGAAAAACAAGTCAGATGGCCATTTTCTTCCACGCTCTGGTTTTCTTTCTGGTATACAGTCTCATCGCCAAAGCTATGGGCCTCGTTCTCACCAGGAACGATCTCATCGTGAGCACCGCGCTCTTCCTCGCGCTCAGCCCCGGTCTTCTTCTTACCCTTCCTCCCGGTTCCGGTGGGATTCTTCGATCTGGTCAGACCAGTCTCAACGCGGCTCTCATTCATTCGATCGTATTCGCGGTAGTGTTTGCGCTTTTAAGACGCCAATTTCCTCAGTTCTATTAAGTAGGAAGATGAAGTACCTAGTGTTAGGACCAGCTTCTATGGGTATATATTCTCTAATAGGTGCTCTAAAAGCTAGAGAAACCGAACTTGCGAATGTCCAGGAAATTTCAGGGTCATCTGCTGGTGCAATATTGGGGTTATTCTTAGCGTTGGGGATGTCAGTTGATGAAATTCTTGAAACTTCTCTTTCGATAAATATCCCCAACTTTGTTAAAATACGTATAGGGTCATTTTTTAACAAATTTGGTTTTGTTGATATGACACCTATACGTAAAAAAATTGTAGAAATTTGTGGTTCAGACCCAACATTTGAAGAATTAGATATGAAAATCTATATAGCGGCGTTTTGTATGAATACATCTGAGACTGTATACTTTTCCAAGGATACACATCCGGATATGAAGGTTATAGATGCAGTATGTATGAGTATGGCAGTACCTTTCATATTTGCATGTGGTAAATATAATAACGAAACTTATGTAGATGGTGGTATGAAGGAAGAATATCCATTAACACCATTTTTTGATAAAAAAGCACACGAAATTACGTGTATAAAAATTAAGATGAACCGTGTATATCAAGAAGATATACAAACACCAAAGGAATTTGTAGAAACACTCGTTCGATCAGCGTTATCGAATCGTGTTCAGTACAATACACCTATAGAACTTGTCGAAATCAATGTCGGTGATACAAATGTGTTTGATTTTAGTATGAGTTATGAAGAAAAAATTAGATTATTTAATAGAGGTTTTACTTTTTTGTCAGCTTAATATAAATGGATGTGAATACATTCAAAGTAAGGCTGGCAGGACTACCGTTTCTTAGTAAGTCAGAAATTCAGTCTTACCAACAGAGGGTAACACAGGGTAGAGTTGATCCTCAGACCCTTTATAGGGAAGCGTTAGCTGTACATAAAAATAGACGTAACCAAGAAATCTATAAAAAGCGTCGAGAACTAGAACGACGGATAGCGAATTTACCGTTAAACACGAATGATCTGTATAATCTATTGAACATAGTAGACGATAAATCAAATCTGGATGATTTACACAATAGGGCTAAAAAAATAGTTGAACTTCGTAAAAAGAAGGATTTGGGTAAGAGAAGGACCAAACTCTCGAATAATTTGGGGAAGATACAGATAAATCAGTCTAATAAGACTGAAATTCTTAAAAAGTTTAACGAGGGGAAAAACACGATCAGAACTCTCATCGAGAATGCTAAAAAGCTCGAGAAGAAGAAAGCGTCTGAACGTGTTTCTAAACAGAGAAAGATACTTCGGGAATCCATCAAAGATCTTGGTATTAGCCAGTCAAATCAATTGAAAATACTGCAGAAATTTAAGACTGGTAAATTTGGGGTTAAGAACCTTATCGACGAGGCGAAAAAAATGAAGACGGTCAAGGTCTTAAAGGGTATAGCTGGAAAACGTGCAGAACTAACGGAACTCGCTACAAAGCTGGGGGTGATTCAAACCTTCGCAAAACGCATCAAGGCTGTGAATACGAACGATAAGGCTGACGCACTCAAGGATGTGATAGAAAAAGCTGGTGAGAAAAAACGACTCGCAGAACTTTCGAATGAGAAGGATAAACTTGTAAAATTGGCGAGGGAAATGGGAATTTACGATTCATTCGCAGGGATGATTTCTGGTGCGACCACTGTCCAGTCTTTGAATGTGGTTAAACTTGACATCGTACAAGCAAGTAAAATCGCTTTATCCAAACTCTCTAATGAGAAAAATGTATCTGGTGACTTTTCTAGAGCTATAAGTAATCTCAGATTTTCAAACCGTTTAATCCCTCTAAAGAAACGAATCGAGGAAGCGGGGGTTCAGAAAACGCAGTCTAAAAAACGCGAAACTGCTGATATATTGGCGAGAAATAAAGAAAATTTCATCAATTTTGTAAGAAAGAGTACTCTCCCAAATAGTAAACGACGTGTGTTTATCAATCGTATGCGTTTAGATAATGTTAACATACCCAAACTCCGTGAAGATGTGGCCACGATGGAGAAAAATGTAAAAGATACAAAACGAAATAAAGAATTGAATGAATTATTGGCGTATATTAAAAATTTGAACATCGATAAACCTGGGTTCATAAGTAAATTCAAAACAACCAATGTACCTCTTAAAAATATAAAAAATGAGATAAATGGTATCGTAAAAAATCAAGCTAATACCCAAATAAAGAAGAATGAACTCATTAATAGAGCTAAGAGAATCTCGTACGAATTAGATATTACGGGAGTAAAAAACAAAAATAATATTAACGTCACAAACGAAAAACTTTCCGATGCGTACAAAAAGAAACTCCAAAATAATAAAAAGATACTATCTAATTTTGCCTTGCAGGCCAATATTGATATACTCGACGATTTATCGAGTATCAATACTCTTAATAAATTGAATAACGCCAAAGTAGTAGTAAAGAAACGTACAAAAGATAAACTTCGTAAGATAGCGGAATCTACTGGTACAGATCAAGTATTACTCGCAAAAATAAACACTATAAATACACCTGAAGATGTTAAAAATTTAACAAAAAGAATGAAAACTGTGATTAACACACAAATTAAGAATATGAAAGTCTCTGAGAAAAAGGAAAAAGAAAAAGAAAATAGACGTCGTCGGGAGAATATCATAAGGGAACAGGAACAGATCGCTAAAAACCAAGAAGCTAGATATCAAAAGGAGAAAGCTCTCATGGTTGAGAAAAAGAAACTTGAACGAAACGCCATGGCCGAGGAACAGAAGATGATTGGTCACCAGTTAGACATGAACGAAATTATTGAGTACCTGAATGAACTAGGAATTGAACCCAAGGATCACCAGTATTTTATTAACCAATACACGACGTATAACAAACCTGTAAATGTTATCAAGAAAGACGCAAACAAGTATTATATGAAACTGTACCGAGAATACAGAAATAAAAATTTACCCCAATTAGTGACTAATTTGAAAAAATTAGAATTAAATCAATCTAATATAGATTACATCATCAATAAGTATATAAAAACATACATAGAATCTCCAATATTATTAACCGAGGCGAAGGGTATTGCAAATATACGTAAAGCTGAAAAGGGAATTCGGAACGACGAAAATTTTGCTGGTTATGTGAGTAGACTAACCTTAAAACAGGAAAACCGTGACAGAATAGCACTCGCACTTGATGCCTATTTTGTAAATTTTGAACCTCTCATAAAATCCGCTACAAATTCCCATATAAAGACAATTAACAATCCGAGAGCTATTCAAAGAAAAGAATTGGAAAATTACATCAATACACAGGGTCTAAGTAGGGTTAACAAATTAAAGGTAATGAAAAATTTCAACGCAGGTATGGGTAATTTAAATGTTATGAAAAGTGTTATTGCGAATATTCGTAATATGAGGAACGCAAAGAAGAATATTAAGATAAAAGCTAAACTCAACAAGGAAGCTTCTAATAAAGTCGCCTTGGACCAGAAAAATGAAACCAACAAGTTAAACATACAACGACTCGAGAACGCCGAAGAACAAATGAAACGGGCTAACAATAAACTAAAAAAGAACCAAAAAATTCAGTTTAGGCGATACATAGTAAATCTTGGTCTCAATGCGAGTAATGAACGAGTAAAAAAACTTATTGATAACTACAATAAATTTCCAAACGATGTTCAACAGTATCAATCTAAAGCGGAATCTATAAAATCACTCAATGATGAAAGAGTGAGATTACTCAACCGGGCCAAAGCCTTACCTGTAGATGAAGTACGGAATAAACGAATCAAAAACATCAAAAATGTAGATGACGTTAAACGGATGGATAAGAATATTACACGTGGATATGTCGATATTATAAGGAAGGAAATTTCAAACATAACTCTCAAGAGTCAGTTGGAGTTCAATCTTAACCTCGGAAAAATTACAACTGTGAATCAAGCCGAACGGGTTAGGAATAGACTCGTCAACGCCATTACCCGAAAGAAAAGTGTGGATATGATGAAATTACAAGAAGCTATAAAACCCATGACTGCTGAAAATCAAAATATGATTTTACAAAAGTTTACTAGTCAAAATATACCCATCAATAAGATGTTAAAACGTGTTACTGAACTGAAAAATAAACGAGCAGATGAAAAATATAAGGCTGAGAGGGCGAGTCTGTATATATTTCTGGATAAAGAACTTAATATGAACGTCGAAGATAGAAAATCTATTCTAAAGGACTTTGATGAAGTCAAAACTCTGAGTGTCATGAAGACTAAGGCTACACAATTAAAAGACAAACGAATAAGAGATAAAATTGCAACTGATAGGAATAAGATTCAAAAGATACTTCAACCACTTAATCTGAGTAACACTGATAAAACTGCTATACTGAAAAATTTCAATACCACACCTGGTAGTGTAATACTATTTGAAACAAAGGCTAGAAATATCAAGAAGAAGAGAAATGATGAAAAAAGAGCGAACGAACGCAGTCAATTGGTAAAACATATGAATACGTTACAACTTTCCGAAACAAATACCAAAAAGATTTTAAACACATTCGATGGAACAAAGAATAAGACCTTAACTATATCCAGATTGAACGCGACAGATCTCAAAAAGCAAAGAAACCGTGAAAAATTGGTGGAAACTATGAAGTCACTCATATTAACAAACGCCGTCAAAACTAATATTCTTAAAGCGTTCAGGAATAACCCTAACCGTGTTAATACTCTCATAACAAGAGCAAAACAAATTGATACCAAGGCGAGAAGTCAAGAAAAACTCCAGAAAGAGACTAGGGAATATATAGTTTCTTTACAACTTGGTAACAAAAATACACCCATTTTACAAAAAATTAATAACAGTCTTACTCTTAATAAGGCACAGACATTGAGAAAACAGGCTGAAAAGATAAAAACCGAAATAAACGCAGAAGCACTCGAGAAAAAACGTTCCAATATCAGAAACTTTGCGAATGATATACAAATCACCGCTGGTATGAAGAGAACGTTCATAGACAGTGTCACACCTACAACAAATATTGATGCACTTAAACGAAAAATACAGGTTGCAGAACGCGCATTGAAGAATAAAAAATCCACACGCGGGCGACTCAAGACTGAATTGCGTGTCTATCTTAACACTCTCAACTTGACGAAAGAACAAAAAGACAGACTCGAAGGTAATGTCGGTAATAATACCAAAAATATCACAGCGTTGAAAAAGAAGGCCAAGTACATAGTCGAAGCCAAAAAGACAAACATAATTGAGACTGAAATGCGAGAGGCGAAAGCCCGTAAAAACAACATGACCATGAATGCCAGGAAACGTGAACAACAAATTAAAATGGTCAAGTCTGCAAAGGCTTTTAAAGCTGACCAAAATAAGAAGGAACGTATGAAATCTAAACCTCGACTAGAAAAACATCTATACAGTCTTGTTAATGTACCCCAAAAACGAATCGACGAATATCTTGAAAATTATATAAATGGTAAAAAAACTATTCAGCAAATTACAACTATTTCTAGTGCTAAAGATAAACAATTTGCAAAAACTAAAAAACGTATAGCTATTTTAATTCCAAAACTTCCTATGAAAAAGGAAATTAAAAATACTTTCAATAAAAGACTCAAAACAAAACGAGTTGATATAGACGAATTGAAAACTAATATTAAAAATAGTATAGTCAGACAACTCATACCGTCGAATGACAAGAAGAAGTTTATAAATCAACTTTTATCAAAGGAATAATTTTAACAAACATCGGACAAACTTTTTTGTCAGTTTAATATATAAGATGGACACGTGTGATCCAGATGCGGAAATAGCCGATCTCAGAAAACTCATTAAGATGAATACTGGGCACTCTATTAAACTGACAAGAGAACAGATATGTCAAGTGTATGACGATATCCAGGGAGGTAAATTACCCCTACCCCCTCTCATATTCAACTCAAGGATGGGTTATTTAATTGATAGGAAATCGCCATTGACCCCAGGTGATTTCGATGTATTATTTGGTTCAACTTCAAAACGTACCGATCTTAAAAGAATTGCACGAAAGGTGGGTTTAAAGCAGACGGAACAAATGACCAAAAATCAAATTTTTGATGCTATCGGTAAGCGCTTGAGGTACATGAATGTTCATGAACCTATTAAGATTTCCAAGAAGCGTATGATGATAAGTAAGTCTAACAACGCAGCAGCGAACAACGCAGCAGCGAACAATCTTGGGTTGAACAACACAGCAGCGAACAACGCAGCAGTGAACAACCTTGGGTTGAACAACGTTGGTGGAGGAAACAGAAACTCAAATTTTAACAACGTTGGTGGAGGTAATGGAAACTCAAATTTTAACAACGTTGGTGGGAGAAATTTCAACACCAACTCGGCGTTTAATAACACGGAAAGAAACAGAAATGTAAATTCGACGTTTAACAATAGCAAGAAGAACAACGTTCCAAATTCTCAAGTATCCTTTCCCAAAAAGAGTCTTTTCGCCACCATGAATAGACCCGATTTTGCTAATGGGAATAAGGGTAAGACGTCTATGTTCGGTGGATTATTCGGTGGTTCTAAAACCACCAATACCAACTACGTCAAAGCGAATACATTCAATGGTAAAAAGAATGGTTATGTATTCAAGACTGGTAATAAAGGTACCGGATACTACAAAAATGATGGTCCTTTTTCTCCCTCTGCCGTTCCTTTCCCGGGTGGGCAAGGACCCCTTCCCAAACCAGCTAATTTCAATAAAACGGTGACTCCTGTAGCCCCCGTGGGTCCCAACAACAAGAAACCCAACAAGGTCAACAACAAGCCGAATAAGCCTGTGAACAACAAGAACAACAAGATCAACACTGGTGTGGGTAACAACACTATCAACAAGCCTGTGAACAACAAGAACAACAAGGTCAACACTGGTGTGGGTAACAACACCGTGAACAACAAGCCCAACAAGGTCAACACTGGTGTTGGTAACAACACCGTGAACAACAAGAACAACAAGCCCAACAAGGTCAACATAGGTGTGGGTAACAACACTGTGAATAACAAGAACAACAAGCCCGTGAACAACAAGAACAACAAGCCCAACAAGGTCAACATAGGTGTGGGTAACAACACTGTGAATAACAAGAACAACAAGCCCGTGAACAACAAGCCCAATAAGCCTGTGAATATAGGTGTGGGTAACAACACCGTGAACAACAAGAACAACAAGCCCAATAAGGTCAACACTGGTGTGGGTAACAACACCGTGAACAACAAAAACAACAATGGGAATACCATCATGACTAATGCTAACGCTAACAACAAAAACAACAATGGGAATACCATCATGACCAATGCTAATAACACCGAGCCTAACAGTAATGTGAAGCCCAACAACAACACCAGGCCTAACAGTAATGTGAAGCCTAATAATCAAGCTCGACGCAATGAAGAAAATCGTAAGAAGGCTGAGAAGGAAGCGCAAGAGGCTAAAAAGCGTGAAGAAATTGAAGCCAAGAGAGAGGCTGCCCGTGAAGAAATACGTAAACGTCAAGAAAAGCTTAAGAATAAATTGGCAGAGTCTAAACGTATAGCCAATATCGAGAAAAACCTACTCAGTATACCCAATGTGGATAAGGTTTATCTTACCGCTTTCAAGGGTAACAAGTCTATTAATAATGTCAATAAAAATACCCTCGCGAACAAGGTTAAGAAAGATTTGGTCATCAGAAATCTTCGTAACCAACTTTCACCCCTTTTCATGGGTAAGCGAAGGGTCGCTTATGTGAACCCCTCAAACTACAACTCAACTAAAACAAATATCGAAGGTCAAATTTCCAACAAGGAAGCTAAGAAAGCCGATTTAGAGGCTCTTAAAAAGCTTTCGGTAAACGCGGTCGTATCTACAGACTATGTAAAAGCATTCGCGAATGGGAAATCATTCGTAAACCTGTCTCTTAACACTCTTAAGAATAAACGAAACAAGGATCTTGAAGTGTACAAGCTCAACGCAACTAATAAGAAGGGTATATTCGGTGGATACTCCACTACCGTACCCGGAACCAAAACCATGAAGTTCATACCAAATGCTGAATACAACAAAACACTCAACAGGGCCAAGACCGCTTTAGAGGCTAGGCGTAATGCTAAGCAATTGGCTGAGAATAAGCGCAAACCAAAAGAAAATAACACGAAGCCCAACAACAACACGAAGCCTAACGGTAATGTGAAGCCCAATAACAACTCTAACAACACGAAGCCTAACGGTAATGTGAAGCCCAACAACAATGCGAAGCCTAACGGTAATGTGAAGCCCAACAACAAC
>UEXM01001114.1_pt1 | contig 24301 bp, 41 predicted proteins | sample 1796661 | NCBI WGS metagenome assembly UEXM01 (sample SAMEA4772469, study PRJEB27181) | metagenome | reverse complement strand
AGCTTGACGATGCATTCGGTGTTGAGATTCTGTCTGACGCTGTACTGTAAGACTGACTGCCCCTTCTTCGGAGGGGGCTTTCTTACGAGGTTTACATGGCTATAACTTATCGCGGTGAAAGGTTCGAGGGCTACAACAAGCCTAAGCGCACCCCCAAGCATGACAGCAAGAGCCACGCTGTACTTGCTAAAGAAGGCGACAAGATAAAGTTAATTAGGTTCGGTCAACAGGGTGCAGACAACAAGCCACCCCGCAAGAACGAATCAGAAGCAGACAAGGCAAAGCGCAGGTCGTTTAAGGCGAGGTTTGCAAAAGACATAGCAAGAGGCCGCAAAGATAAGACAGCATCAGCGGCTTACTGGGCAGATAAGGTGAAATGGTAATGGCTTATTCAAGCGACGCAGATTTATTAAAGCTAATCCCCGATATTCTCGATCTAGGTATCGAGTCTTTTGTATTGGAACACCCCAAAGCACAGGCAGACATACAGCGCGAGCTACGGATTAAGTGGTGGCCCCGCAAGAATATATCTGGTGAGATGGATAATACTAAGCTCACAGCAACGCAGTTCACCACGGTATCGGCTTATTTGGTGCTATGGCGTTATGCACTGCCGCAGTTGACTAACTGGGTAGATGGTGATCGATTCGGAAACATGATCGACTTTTACAAAGCGCGATATGGTGAAGAGCTAGAATCTGTATTGGCAGATGGCGTTGATTATGATGAAGACGGTGATGGCACTGTTGACTACGATGAGAAGCAACCTGTTGGCCAGCGGTTAGATAGATAATGCAGGTCAAGATTGATACCAATGCCAAGGCTGTTGCAAAGCGTATTGGCAAGAAAGGCAAGGAGCTATCAGCAAGCGTTAAAAGGGCTTTGTCGATTACTGCTCAAGTCGGTATTAATATCATTGAGGCCAGAACCAGTAAAGGCGTTGGCTTTAAGGGCGGGAAGTTTAAAAAGTATACGCCCGTATATGCTGCATTTAGGGCTAGTAGAGGAAGAAGCACAAACCCAGACCTACAGTTTACAGGTCAGATGTTAAGCTCGATGACATCAAGGGCAAGCAGCACTAAAGCTGAGATATTCTTTACTAGAGCCACTGAATCTAAAAAGGCTGCAATGAACAATAAGACTAGACCGTTTTTTGGGTTTAGCGATAGAGAAGAAAAGCAACTTGGCGAAGTATTCTTCAGGGCATTGAAATGAGCGTTAGAGAGAACATTGCAAACAACTTGGTGGCTACGCTTCAGGCAGTTAAAACGCCAGTAGATATTAAGTATGTAACGAGAGAGCCGTTTGATTTTACTAAGTTATCAAGCGCACAATTTCCTGCTATCCTTGTTCGAAGTGCAGACGAGGATAGAGAAGATAGCAGCATCGGTGGGTCAATTACTCAGCGAATGGCTACTATTAACTACGAATTTATTTGCTACGTTAAAGGGTCTGTTATTGATTCTGCCCGCAACAATATTATCGAAGCAATAGAAGAAGGTCTTGACGTTGACCGTTTGCGTGGGGGCTATGCCCTTGATACGCAGATCACTAGAGTCGAGATTGACGAAGGTTCTATTGATCCCGTTGGTGGGGTCATTATGACAATCCGTGTTTTGTACCAGTACACTCGCGGCACAACTTAACTTTAATTAGAGGTAATTATCATGGCGACTAAAACAGGCGCATCTGGTGTAGTAAAAATCGCGGCATCTGGCGGCTCTGTGGCCGTTGTGGGTGAGGTTCGTTCTTTCACGTTTGATGGTTCAGCAGATACCATTGAAGACTCAGTGATGGGTGATACCGCACGATCTTATAAAGAAGGTCTAAAGACCAATACAGTATCTATCGAGTGCTACTGGGACGAAGCTGATGCACAGCAATTAATCCTAGACGAACGCGCTGCGGTAGATTTTGAGATTTATCCAACAGGTACTGGCACTGGCGAATCTTACTTCTCTGGTGGCGGCATTGTGACTTCTCGCTCTATTACTGGTTCTTTCGATGGTATGGTAGAAGCCAGCTTCTCCATCCAGTGCAGCGGAGCAGTAACTGAAGCAACAGCATAAGGGGATTAAACCATGGGATTAGCTAAAGAGTTACGCAGTAGAAGAAAGGTTGAGGCACGAGAAGTACAGGTGCCAGAATGGGGTGACGAATCTGGAGCGTTTAAGTTGTATTGCAGAAGCATTACCTGCTATGACTTAGACCAGTTGCAGAAGAAGCACCCTAACTTCCTAAACAACACCACAGTTGGCGCGATGGTGGATTTGATCGTTATGAAGGCAGAAGATGAGGGCGGCAATAAGCTCTTTACTTCTGCTGAGGATCGCATCGATTTGATGGGCGAAGAAACTAACGTAATTAGTGAAATCGCAAATCAGATGTTTGCACAGATCGAGTCAGTAGAGGCAGCTGAGGGAAACTGAGAAGCGATCAGTCGAGGATGAATCTGCTTTCCTTGGCTGACCGCCTTCACATGAGCATAGAAGAAGCAGAGCAAATGCCTGTCAGTCACTTTAACGAGTGGTTGGCCTACTTCCAGATAATGAGCGAGAACAATGGCTGAAAATGTAAACATCACGATTAGGGCATTTGATAAAACCAAGAAAGGTTTTGGTTCTGCTGCTAATGGATTGAAGGCAATAGCTGGCTCTGTGTTTAGCCTAAGAACTGCACTGGTTGGCGTTGCTGGTGCTGCTGGTTTTGGTTTGTTAGTTAGATCATCCCTAAACGCCACAGACTCCCTAGCAAAGACCGCTGCAAAAATAGGCACAACAACTGAGGCTTTGGGCGCATTAAGATATGCGGCTGACCTTACTGGCGTGGCTACTCAAACGATGGATATGGCCCTGCAAAGGTTTACCCGTAGAACTGCCGAAGCAGCGCAGGGCATGGGTGAGGCTAAAGGCGCAATTAAGGAACTGGGTATAAATGCCCAAGAACTAAACAGAATGCCGCTTGATGAACGCATGATTGTTTTGGCTGATGCGTTCCAAGATGTTAAATCAGAATCAGACCGACTGCGTTTAGCGTTTAAGCTGTTTGACTCCGAAGGTGCTGCGCTTGTAAACACCCTATCCCAAGGCAGCGATGGCCTCAAAGAAATGCTGGGCGAGGCTAAGGCATTAGGTTTAACAATGTCTAGCAGTGCTGCCAAAGGTGTCGAGGATACAGTTGACTCCCTAACCAAACTGCAAAGCCTGTTTAAAGGCGTTACAGATCAAACTGTGGCGGCATTTGCCCCTGCTATAAAGACAATGGTTGTGCGGTTTACTGCATTCCTACAGCGATCTATTGAGGCTAAGGGCGGGATTGAGGCATTTGCTAGATCATTGGCGATTGACTTGCTTAAAGGAATTAAACTAGCAGTTGTCGGGTTTCAAGAGTTAGCCAACGGATTTATAAGAGTCTACAAAGGCTCCATAGAACTAAAAAATCAGCTAAAAGACACGTTTAATGTTGGGCTGCAAAGCAGTAAAGAATACAGAGCCGATCTTGATAAGCTAGATAAGCAAATTGAAGGCGTTAAAAATACTACCAATATGTCTGTCGATGCTCAGTTAGCCGCAACAGATAAGTTGATGGAGAGGCGCAAAAAGTTACTTGAACTTTACCATGAGGCTCAGGATGCAGAAGCCGCTGCCGACATTAGTGAAGTTGATTTTCTTTCTGGGTTTGGCAAAGAAATTGATTTAGCAATAGCCAGCTTAGAAAACTTTAAAGCCACTGCTAGTACGATACCAGCCGCTATTGTTCCAGCGTTAAACGACATCGAGCTTGGCTTTAAGTCATGGAGTGACAGCATTCCTGATATGACTACCAATATTCAGAACCTGACCAAGCAGGGACTAGATGGTTTAACAGACTCTCTGACCGCTGGGATAACAGGTGCAGCTAACTTTGCCGATGCTATAAAGTCAATGGCCAAAAGCGTTGTTGACAGCTTAATTAAAATGCTAATCCAGAAATACATTGTTGATGCGGCATTTGGTTTTATTACTAGCTCTTTTGGTACTGGAGGCACAGGCTCAACTGGCTCTGGGATGACGGCTGGGGGTGGAATTGGTATGGGTCAAGACTATTCTGCTACCGCAGCTATTGGCGGCTCTGTGAATAGAGGCCAGCCAACCTTGGTTGGAGAGCGAGGCCAAGAAGTTTTTGTTCCTAATCAAAATGGTGCGATAATTCCTAATAACAAGTTAGGCGGTGGCTCAGGTGTTGTAGTTAACCAAACCATAAACGTCACCACAGGCATCCAAAGCACTGTTAGAGCCGAGATAATTGGACTTATGCCACAGATAGCGCAAGCCGCTAAAGGCGCTGTAGCAGACGCTAGGGTGCGTGGTGGTAACTTCTCAAGAGCAATGGTTGGAGCATAACGAATGCCTTTATCTTTTCCGAATGTCGGCATACAGAATATGTCAATGCGCCTGAAGCGTGTTGTGGCTGTCGCTGAGTCTCCGTTTACTTTAGATACTCAGGTCTATACCCATCAGGGCGCAAGGTGGGAGGCAGAGGTTGCTTTGCCGCCTCTTACTTATACAGAGGCAAGATCAGTCGAAGCATTTATCATTGGTCTTAAAGGGCGTGAAGGTACATTTACTTTCGGTAACCCACTGCATACAGATACAGCCAATGTGACTACAAGTGGAACTACTGCTATCAGGGCAGAGACCCTGACAACCTCTGGAGGCAGCACAGCGGTATCGGCAGGAACATACTTTCAGCTAGGCAGTTATCTATACATGGTGACAGCAGACAAATCATCAGGCGCTGGTACTTTAGAGTTTCAGCCGCCCTTACGCGAGGCAATAGCTACAGGTCAGGCATTAGACTTCACCCAACCTAAGAGCCTTTGGCGCATGGCTTCTAATGAGGTTTCTTGGTCTACTAATGAGGCCAGCTTACAGGGCTTTAGCTTTGCTATGGTTGAGGCGTTATGAGTAGGGCTTTATCCAGTGCAATGCAGGCAGTATCAACTGCTGATGTCGTGCGCCCTATATTCCTTGTGCGTATGGTATTTGATTCAGGCGAAACGCCTAACGAATTAAACCTTTGGTCAGGTGTTGGCGATCTTACCTATGACAGTGAGACTTATACTGGCGTTGGTGACTTGTTAGGAATTAGCCCAGTCACTGAGACATCTGATATGCAGGCCAGTGGTATTAACGTAACCCTAACAGGCGTTAAATCATCTTTGGTGGTGATAGCTAAAGATCACGAATATCAGGGCAGGCCCATAACTGTAATGCTTGGCGCGTTTGATGCTTCTGGCGATTTAGTAGCTGACCCGACTGTGATATTTGCTGGCTTTATGGATACTATGACTATCGCTGAATCAGGCGAGACATCTACTATATCTATTGCTTGCGAAAATAAATTAATTGCATTTGAAAGGGCAAAGGTCAGGCGCTACACCGCAGAAGATCAGAAGATCGATCACCCTACCGACAAAGGTTTTGAGTTCGTAACAGCAATAGTAGAAAAAGAAATTATCTGGGGCAGAGCTTCACCTGCATCGAATCCTACCTATACTGGGCGTGGTGGTGGAGGAATGAGGATTGGCAGATGATAAAGATTGCACATGAATGCATGGCTAATGTCAAAGAAGATATAAAGCCACTGCTTGATAAACATTGGGCAGAGACTGAGCCAAACCAAGATACAATACCACTAGACCCAGACTGGAAAGAATATGCTTTGCTAGATCAGATGGGCATATTGCACATATTTACTGCTAGGGAAGGTGGCGAGCTAGTTGGTTACTGTGTGGTTATGGTATCAAAAAGCATTCACCACAAAGATCATATTTTTGCTTCTACTGATGTGATTTATGTAAAGCCTGAGTATAGAAAAACTGCTACTGGTTCAGACCTAATTAAATTTGCAGAATCACATTGCAAAGAAAATGGTGTTTCTCTGATGACTTTAAATATGAAAACAGAGTTCCCCTTTGACAACCTAATGACGCGCATGGGATTTAATCTTTTAGAGCGTGTTTACCACAAATGCTTTTTAGGGTAATAGAATGGCTACAGCAGTAATAGCAGGTCTAGCAGGCGCAATAGGAACGGCAGCGGCTGGCATAAGCATTTTTGGTTTGGCGGTTGGATTACCATCTATAGCTGCTGCTTTTGCTATTGGTGCTGGTTTATCTTTGGTATCGCAAGCCCTAATGCCAAGCATTGATTTAGGGGCTGCTATGGAAGGCAGGTCAATAACAACAAGAGAAGCTGCACAATCGCGCAAGATAGTCTATGGCAGAGCTAGAGTAGGCGGGAATATCGTTTACCTTGAGTCAACAGGCACTGACAATAAATACTTATGGTTGGTTATCGCTGTAGCTGGGCATGAGATTGATGCCTTCGAGGAAGTCTGGTTTAACGATGTTAAAATATGGGATGGTAGTTTTGTTGGGACTTGGGGCAACTATGTAAGCATAGGTTTTCACGAGGGAGATCAGACTACAGCCGATGCAGGTTTAAACGCAGCGTCAACTAAATGGACATCAGACCACAAGCTGCTAGACACAGCCTATATGGTGGTCAGACTGACCTATGACGTTGATCAGTTTGCTAATGGCTTGCCTAATATCTCAACGGTAGTTCGCGGGAAAAAGGTTTTAAATCCTGCTACCAGTGTTACTGAATGGTCTCAAAATCCAGCCTTGTGCGTTTATGATTACTTGCGAGACACTAAATACGGTCTGGGTGAGACTGTAGGAAATATCTTAACGTCTAGCATTACTGCTGCTGCAACTGTTTGTGAAGAAACGGTAACCCTTGCTGCTGGTGGGACTCAAAAGCGATATCAATTAGATGGCGTTGTAGATACTGCTGGCTCTATAAAAGGCAACTTAGACGCAATGCTTGGCTCTATGATTGGGCGGCTTGTTTTCTCGGCAGGTAAGTTTGAGATATATGCAGGCGAATATGTGGCCCCTACCTACAGCGTAGATGAATCGGTCGCTGTTGGTGATATAAGCATTCAGACCAAGCAATCGAGGCGTAATGCTTACAATGGCGTAAAAGGCGTGTTTTTATCTGAGGATGATAACTACATACTAGCGGACTACCCTGCACAGCTATCTAGCACTTTTGCGGCTGAAGATGGCGATCCAATCTATTTAGATATGCCGTTACCTTTTACGGTTAATAATATTCGCGCACAACGTATTGCAAAGCTGGCCCTGTTCCGCAGCAGACAGCAAGAAGCAATAACCATACCATGTAATCTCAGTGCTTTACGTTTTAAGATTGGCGACAATATCAATGTAACGAATGCTCGACTGGGTTATTCCAATAAGGTGTTTGAGGTTGTTGGGTATAACTTAGACTTTGCAGATGGTCAGATTGTAGTCAACGTAGATGCTATTGAGACTGCGGCATCTATCTGGGACTGGACTACCTCCGATGAAGAAGTATATCTTGGTGCTGGTGAGGTTGCTCTGTATGACGGTCTAACTGCTGCTGCCCCTACTAGCCTAAACATTACAGGCGATTCGTTCCTTAACTCTGATGGCACTTTTAACACCGCATTCAATGTTGCGTGGACTGACGCAGATGATGCGTTCACTGATCACTATGTTGTCGAGTGGAAAAAAGCATCAGATAGCAACTACTTCACTATGGATGCAAAGGCATCACCAGCAGTAATTACTGGCTTACAGAACAGCCAGCAATACAATGTGCGAGTTAAAGCTGTAAACGAAATTGGCGTATCGTCAACATATATATCCTCTGCCCCTACTGCTGCCGTCGATACTACTGCGCCCAGCGTTCCATCATCTGTATCTGCAAGCGGTCAGTACCAGCATATAAGCATTAGCTGGACTAACCCGACTCAAAAAGACCTTAGCCATATTGATGTATACCGTTCGACTACTTCTGGTGGCACATATTCACTAATCGGTAATACAGACGGTACAGTATTTACTGATGATGATCTAGCCAATGCGGCTACCTTCTACTACAAAGTAAAGGCAATTGATTTTACTGGCAATGGTTCTGCCTTTAGCAGTGTGGTCAATGCAACCACTACTACAATTGCGGCTGGTGATCTAGGAAATGATGCAGTCGGCACGAGCAACATTCAAGATGATGCAGTAACAAATGCACTGATAGCCACAGATGCTGTAAATCAAGATTCAATTGCTGCTAACGCTGTAACAGCCACAGAGATTGTTGCAGGCACTATTACAGCCACAGAGATCGCATCAAACACGATTACTTCATCTCAGATTGCGGCCAATACTTTAACTGCTACTGAAATACAGGCATCTAGCATAACGGTAGACAAGCTATCGGGCGATGTGTCTGAGCTTTACCCTGCATCTATATATGAGAATATCACCGCTACTAGCAGCACTCAGTTTGGGCAAGACTTTGCTATTCCTGCGCCATCTTTAAGTATATCAAAGCGTCAAAGGCTCGATTTAGATTTTGACTTTTCTACTGCGAACAGCAGTGGTACAGATCATCAGGTGCAGTTTACTTTAAATATGCAGAGAAAAAGCAAAGGGGCTACAGGAAGCGCAGTTGGAACTGTAACTCTCGCATCTGGTGCGCCACCATTTAATCAGTGGGTTTATATCAGCGGCAATGTACTTGCATTGCTTGATAATACTGGCGGGGTTGCCGATAACAGTTCTGGAAGCGGTACAACTGGTAATGTTAATAGCGTTTATTATGATTCAGGCAACAATCGCACTTATGTTATGGTTTCTTCGTCTAGCCCGTTTTTTTCTAATGGCGAAACGATGTATTTCAGTGCCAGCAAGTTCACTGCCTCAGGTACTTGGGTCGAGGCTGATTACGGCATAAATAACAATATTTTTGTGCCAACAGGGAAAACGGTCAGTGTCAGAATTCCTTTCTCTAACACGTATGGAGAATCTACCACTGTCACTGAATTTAGACCTAGTATTGTAGGCACGACAAATATCAGCAATGTTACTTGCAGGCTGGTAAAATGGGTCGGCACTATGGAGAATGTATCGTGATAGAAGTTGGATATACTACGCTAGACGGCACTGATACTATTACAGATACGGTGGCAGATGCGCCAACAGCAAATGAAGCTGTTAGCAATCGCAGAGAAGAGTTGCGGCAACGCACTGATATATATACATTTTTTATACAGACCAGTTATGACGGCATAAAACGATACGGGTTTGTTGACCCGCTAGAGGCGTGAAATGATTTATCAATTAGTACAGGGCGACCAAGCCCCACAGATTCAAGCAAAGCTGACCCGTGATGACACAGGCGTTGCTATAGACTTTTCTGGCGGCTCTTGTGCGCTGAAGTTTAGGGCTAAAGGCACCACTACCACTTTGTTTACATTGGCGGCTGCTGACGTAGGTGGCAACTTTGCAGACGGTATTGCTGTCTTTTCATTCTCAGGAACCCAGCTGGTGCTTGATGAGGGCTACTATGAGGGTGAGATCGAAATCACTTATGACAGTGGAACAGTAGAGACTATATTCCAAGTGCTAGACTTTTACATTCGAGCCGACTTCTAATGATTAAGGCAGCCATTGCATTTAAGAAAGCCGTAGCCGATATTGGCTTTAAGAAGGCTGTTGCTGAAATTAAGTTCGGTGACTTCCTAATCTTCAGGTTTTTTGCTGACGCTTTGGGGCTGTCTGATTTGCCGTCTAAGGGCGTTGGTAAGACCCTGACAGATACACAGGGTGCAACTGACTCTGCTGCTCTAGGCACTGGTAAGGTGGCTTCTGATGCATCCTCCACTGCTGACGCTGCTGCATTTAGTATTGGCAAGGTTCAAAGCGACTCTGGATCACTAGCAGACCAGATAGATACGCTAGGCATTGGTAAGCTGTTGGATGATTCATCCTCTGTAGCTGAGAGCATAGACATTCAGACTGCATTTAACAGATCGCATACGGATGCCTTTACTGCTGCTGAGTCGATTAGCTTAGGCGCAGGCAAAGCGTTTGCAGATGCTAGTGCATTTACTGACTCTGAGGCGGTGGCATTTGGTAAGGGCTTGGCTGATAGTTCGGCCATGACTGATAGTGCTGTTTTCTCTCCCAACAAGATTATATCTGATTCTTCTTCTGCTGCTGAAGATCAGGCTATGGACTTTCACAAGTTTATAGATGAGGTCACTGGTGTCACAGATGATCTGGACGGTGAAGCCACCGCAGATGATGACCAAGAAATGACCTTTGTAAAAGTTCGATCCGATCTGGCTACTATTGTCGATTTGTTTGCTTATTCCAGTTCTAGGGGTTTGAGTGATACAATGGGTGCATCCGATTCTGGTTCGATGCGCGGTCAGGGCTATTGCTCTTTCGATTACTTTGCCGAAGATTATGTCGGCTACTCACAATCCTTTTAACAGGTGACTTATGATTAATGATGATTTAAAACTTCGCGGCGATGTTGCGATAGTTCTGAAAGACAAAGACGGCAAGGTAAAAGATAGCCGTGAAATTAACAACTTGGTAGTAAGTGCGGGTCTGACCTACATTTGCTCTCGTATGGCTGATGCTTCTGCTGGCGTTATGTCTCACATGGCTTTAGGTAGCGGTACTACTGCTGCTGCGGCTGGTGATACTGATCTGGAGTCGATTTTAGGATCTAGGGAAGCGTTAGACAGCACTACTGCTTCTAGCAATACCATTACCTATGTTTCGTCTTTCGAAGCAGGTGAAGGCACTGGTGCGGTTACAGAGGCAGGCATCTTTAACGCTGCTACTTCTGGCACTATGCTTTGCCATGTTATTTTCCCAGTTGTAAACAAGCAAGCCGACGATACCATGTCAGTCACTTGGACTATTACACTAACTGCATCTTAATTAGAGGGGGCTACCTATGTCTACTATTACAACAAGGGCAGGCAAAGGCTCGCCCCTAACTAATAATGAAGTTGATGCTAACTTTACCAATTTAAATACCGATAAGGCCGAGCTATCTGGTGCGGCTTTTACTGGTGCTATAACGACCACTTCCACTGTTGATGGTCGTGATGTCGCTACTGACGGTACTAAGCTAGATGGCATCGAAGCCTCCGCAGACGTAACAGACACAGCCAACGTGACAGCCGCTGGTGCCTTAATGGACAGCGAGTTGACTGCTATTGCAAGCGTTAAGGCTTTGAATCAGGGTGTTGCTACAGGTGACAGTCCTACGTTTGCGGCACTTACAAGCACAGGCGAAATCACAGCCAACGGTGGCATAGCATTGGGCGACGGGGATGAATTAACACTAGGCGATAGTGACGAATTTAAAATTAAGCATCACGCTTCTGGCTACACGCATTTACAGAACACAGTAGGCACATTGTACATTGACAGTGACAGCGTGACTTTCCGTGATGATGATGGCTCTCCATCTAATATGGTCATAAGCCAAACAGGCATAGACGTTACGGGCAACGTGGACATATCCGTAGGACAGTTAGACTTAGATGCAAACTATCGTGTCCGTTGGGGAGCCAGTAACGCCTACTCTATCCACTCAGACAACGCTAACTACATTAGGTTTATCACGGCTGATGCCGAAAGATTCCGCATAGCATCAGACGGCTCTCTATCCACCCCAACCGCAGGAACCTCTAACGTCCGTTTCGGTGTCAACGCAGGTAACAGCATTGTAAGCGGTGGTAATTATAATACTGTCGTGGGTGATGAAGCAGGTACTGCGATTACTACTGGTCTCTACAGTACCGCAGTTGGCGCGTATTCTTTAAGCACAAACGCCACAGGCGCTTCAAACACAGCAGTTGGCTATGCTTCTTTATACGCAAACACCAGCAGAGACAATACGGCTGTAGGTTTTAGCGCAGCAACAAGTAACACTACGGGGGTTGAGAATACCGCCATTGGTATGTACGCCTTGAGATTCAACACCACAGGTTCACAAAACACTGCTGTGGGCTTACAGGCACTTCACCGAAATACAACGGCTAGTAACAATACGGCTGTCGGTAGATTTGCTTTAGAAGCAAACACCACAGGTCACAACAACACAGCAGTTGGCGCATCAGCTTTAGACGCTAATATCACTGGTATTGAAAACGTTGCTGTAGGTTCTTCTTCTTTAAGTGGCAATACTACTGGAGTAGAAAATACGGCTGTGGGTCAAGGCGCACTTTATGCTAACACTACAGCATCACATAACACAGCAGTTGGTAAAAGTGCTTTAGTCGCAAACACTACAGGTACTCGTAACTCAGCAGTGGGTACGGTTTCGTTAGATGCTAACACCACAGGTAATGATAACTCAGCGTATGGTTATGCGGCTTTAGGACTTAATACAACAGGTAGTAATAATACTGCAATGGGAGTAGACGCTCTAGACGCAAACACCACAGCCAGTAACAACACAGCCGTTGGTTATAAATCTTTAACAGCAAACACCACAGGCACAGAGAACGTAGCAACTGGTAAAGGCGCTTTACAATCAAATACCACAGGTAGTTACAATCACGCCTTTGGAGTAAATGCAGGTTACGCCATAACAACTGGTTCGACTAACATAGCTATAGGAAACGCGGCTTTAAGTACCGCTACAACCGCAAGCGCTAACACAGCAGTTGGACACAGCGTATTAGCCGCAAACACTTCAGGTTCTTCTAACGTAGGAGTGGGTGCAAATGTTTTAACCGCAAACACCACAGCATCTTCCAACACAGCAGTTGGTACGTCTGCTTTACAATCAAACACCACAGGAGACGTTAACACAGCTCTTGGTAGTGGTACTTTATATGCCTGTACAACTGCTTCTGCAAATACTGCTGTAGGTAAGGACGCTGGCGCTAACATAACTACTGGAGGGAACAACACAGCCGTTGGTAGAAGTGCTTTAGTCGCAAACACCACAGGCAGTGAGAACACTGCACTTGGTAAAGATGCTGGATACGGAATCACTTCTGGACAATCTAACGTAGCTCTTGGCTTTAGGTCTTTATACACCTCAAACACCGCAAGCAAAAACGTAGCCATCGGTGACTCTGCTTTGAGGGCGTTTAGCGGAAGCGGAGATGGAGACAACACAGCAGTCGGTCATAATGCTTTAACCGCAAGCACCACCGCATCTGAAAACGTGGCTGTTGGAGCTGACGTATTGAAAGCCTGCACAACAGGTGGGGTGAATACAGCCATCGGGCATGAAGCACTGATTACTCTAACTACAGGTACTTTTAATACAGCAGTCGGTAGACGAGCAGGCTCCAATTTAACAACGGGTCTATACAACACCTTTGTTGGTTCAGGAACCATTGCAAACGTAGGCAACTACGGTGCAGGTCATTTAATGACCACAGGCTCAAAGAATACCATCATTGGCGGCTACAACGGCAACCAAAACGGCCTCGACATCCGCACCTCAAGCAACAACATCGTCTTGTCAGATGGTGATGGTAATCCACGGGGTATCTTTGATAGCTCGGGCAACCTATTGGTGGGTAAGACCGCTACATCGCAGACTACAGCAGGCACTGTTTTATACAGCAATGGTCAAGTTTATTCGACCGCAAGCGGAACTCAAGCAAGCGTATTAACGAGGCTATCCAGCGACGGCCCTACTCAGCTTTTTTATAAAGATTCGAGTGAAGTGGGCAGGATTGGTACTAGGGCTGGTCAGCTATCTATTGGCTCCGCAGATACAGGTTTAGAATTTAACAATGCTAATGATGCAGTAATTCCTTTTAACAGTTCAACAAATAGCGGAAGGGATAATGCTATAGACTTAGGAATCAGTTCTGTTCGCTTTGATGACATCTACGCCACCAACGGCACTATCCAGACATCTGACCGCAACGAGAAGCAGGACATTGCAGAGCTGTCTGACGCAGAACAACGCGTAGCTGTAGCCTGTAAAGGGTTGCTGCGTAAGTTCCGTTGGAAGTCTTCAGTAGCTGAGAAGGGCGATGAGGCTCGCGTCCACTTTGGAATCATTGCTCAAGACCTACAGGCTGCGTTTGCTGCTGAGGGTTTAGACGCAGGTGACTACGCAATGTTCATCAGCACTACTTGGACTGACGAAGAAACCAACGAAGAAAAGACTAGGATGGGTGTTCGCTACAGTGAACTACTCGCCTTCATCATCTCAGCAATTTAATTAGAGGAATAAAACAATGGAACCACGCACCGAAGAACAACTAGCACAAGACTACTCAGCAATGGGCGACAGCGTAGCTTTAATCACCGCAATCATCGCAGGCGACTCTATGGCAGAAGACGATACCGAAGACCGTCAAGGCTGCGTAGACCGCAACGTACAGCACCTAGAGCTTATGGTTGCTAAAGACGATTGGGGCAGCGAAGACATGACCGCAGCCAATGCAGCCATCAGCGCAGGTAACGGGTATAGCGCGTAATGATTGCAGAAATCTCAGCAGTTGTAGGTATCCTCAAGGCTCTTAACGATGGCATTGCTACCGTAAAAGAGTCTGGGGATCACTTGTCAGGTCTGTCGGGATTATTTACTAGCCTCACTGACAGCAAGGTAGCTGTAGAGAGCATTGAAGAAGCTACTAAAGCAGGCGATCATGTACTAACACAGGAAGAGGCTCTGGAGCTTGCATGGGCTAAGAACGCCATACGAGAGCAGGAGAAGGAGCTAAAGAAGATAACGCCTAAGCTGGTCTGGCGTGACATGCTGATGCTACAGAACAAGTCTATTCTAGACCACAAGCATAAACTAGAAAAAATTAGACTTGCTAAGCTCAAGAAGCAACGTCAGATTGGTGATACAGTAAAGAATATCGGTGCTACAATTGTGGTGCTGGCATTTTTCGCTGGTAGCTACTATCTCGTAAAAAGCGGAATAATTTAACCCTTGGTAATAAATTAACTTAAAAAGGAGATTAACATGGGCGAGAAAAAAACAACTCCCATCACGATCAACGATCAAGAATACATTTACGAAGACATGACTGAGCAGCAGCAGGCGATGGTTAATCACTGCAACGATCTCGACAGGAAAATCAAGTCTACTCAGTTTAACTTAGACCAGCTTTCAGTAGGCAAAGACGCATTTATTAATATGCTAGTTGCTGATCTGGAGAAAGAGGAAAGCTGAATGGCCACTGTTAAAGAAGCCCTGATACGTTTAGAAGGCCACGAGAAAGAATGCGCTATCCGATACGCGAATATCGAAAAGCGATTGGATGATGGGTCAGAAAGATTCAGGAAAAGTGAGCTAATGCTTTGGGGTATGTATCCCCTGATTATCGGCTTGTTCCTAATCGAGAAAGGTATTGTATGAGCATCGTCGCTTCATTAATCGGCCCAGTAACGGGCTTACTTGATAAATTTGTGGAGGACAAAGATCAGAAGGCCAAACTCGCGCACGAAATCAGCACCTTGTCGGATAAACACGCACAGGAACTTGCACTGGCACAGGTTAAACTCAATACTCAAGAAGCCAAAGGAAACTGGTTCCAAAGCTCTTGGCGACCAGCAACAGGCTGGGTCTGCGTCCTTGCCCTTGGAGTCAACTACTTAATCTCACCTATTGCTGCTGGATTCGGCATTGTGATACCGCAAGCAGATGGTGGTACACTTATGCCTATACTTGGCGGTCTATTAGGGTTAGGCGGTATGCGTAGCTTCGAAAAGACCAAGAACATAGAGGGAAAGTAAAATGGCTAAATCACCCAAGACAGAAGACAAGAATTACTTTAAGCCGAAAGAATTGGCCTGCCGACACACAGGCGACCAAGGCTTTGATCCTGACTTCCTAAAGACTTTAAACGCTATTCGCGAAGAGTGCGGCTTTAGTTTTGCACTATCCTCTGCTTACAGGTCGCCAGAACACCCCATAGAAGCCCGCAAAGAGGTCAAAGGAGCGCATACGCACGGTAAGGCGGTAGATATACTGGCCAGCGGAGAAAACGCTTTAGAAATCATTAGAGTGGCACAGAAGCATGGTATACAGAGAATAGGTATCCAGCAGAAAGGTGGTGGTCGGTTTATCCACCTAGATGCCTGCACAGAAGAGGACGGCTTCCCCTGCCCTGCTATTTGGTCGTATTAAGTTCCACATAGAACACTAGCCCTGCCAAGTGCGGGGCTTTTTTTTGCATATTAATTAACAAAAAAGTGTACTTTTTAACTAATATGGCCTATAATGTAACCACATTCAATAAATAAAGGTAATACGTTATGGCTAAATTAGTAATAAATACTCAATTAGAAGAAAACTACGGAGCGCACACTTGGGAAGGTAAGGGCGAATGTCCGCAACACTGGAAGTCTAAAGGCGGTAATACATACGTTATGGAAAACCTTTCTGGCGCTTGCGTTAAAAGAATCCTAGAGAACGGTATTCCTACCCTTGATACAACTATCAGTCAGCGCGATGACTACTGGGCAGAATATATTATGGATTGGTCAGTACAGGATGATGAAAAGGTGGTGTGTGAAGAATGGGAGTCGCCTTGTTTTTTGGAATTTACTAACGGCAAGTGGATGTTCAAACATACTAATTATGCTGGCAAAACCAATAAATTTGAACTCGGCGCATAATTTAACCGCCCCTTCGGGGGCATTTGCTGTAGGAGGCAATGATGACTATAAAAAAATATAACGGCTGGACTAATCGTAATACTTGGCTTATCAATCTTTGGTTTGGTGATTACATTAGAAATTTGCTGGAAGAAGATTGTTGCGAAAGCCCAGACAATCTGCAAGGTTTTATTGAGTCAATTATTGACGAACAGGTTGCAGAAACTCCGACCATGATTAAGGATTTTCTTGATTTTGATGGAATTAACTGGGGTGAACTATGGGAAAACATTTGCATGGATATATTCGAGGGGATTGAACGATGAACATTAACGATTTAAGTTATTACGAACAGGGCGAATACGACTGTTTACATGGGCATCCTGTACGGGATGTAGAAAATCCAGAGTATTACTGGGGCTATGCAGACCAGTATGCTTTGGAGCAGTGCAATACTGCAAAAACTGAGCTGACTGTAGGAGGTCTAAATGAGCTTATCTAAACAAGTTTGGCAAACTTTATCTGCCATTGATGTATCTCAGCATATTGAGAAAAAAGGTAACTTATCATATCTGTCGTGGGCATGGGCTTACGGCACTATGATGGAGCATTACCCTGATCTGCATTATTCGTTTGAACAAGATAAATGTGAAGATACAGGAACAGTAGAAGTAACTTGCTGTGTACATATTCATACTGGTACAGAGCAAGATCAGATGATGATGCGACACATGTGGTTACCTGTTATGGACCATCGAAACAAAGCAATATCTAACCCTGATAAATTTGCAATTAACTCCAGCAAAATGCGCTGTCTGGTTAAATGTTTTGCAATGTTCGGGCTTGGCCATCACATTTATGCGGGCGAAGATATAAACCCTGTTGTTGCAAATGCCATTATCACTGAGGATCAAGCTAAAGAGCTTAAAGCCATGATTGAAGAAAGTGATGCTGATGTTGGCGCATTTTGTAAGCATTTTAAGTGCGAAAATCCAAGCCAACTACTTGCTTTGCAGTTTGACAGGGCTATGCACGCTCTGCGTAACAAGCGCAGGGTGTATGGATGATTATCCTAGACCATGAACAGGGAACGGATGAGTGGCTTGCCGCAAGATTAGGCAAGCCTTCAGCCAGTGGTTTTGCGCGACTTATAACCCAAACAGGAAAGCCATCATCACAAGCGACAAAATATATCGCGCAGTTGGTGGCAGAAAATATTAGAGGGTGTGCAGAGCCTGTATATGTAAACGAATGGATGCAGAGAGGTACTGATCTAGAGCCTGAAGCTAGAGAGGCATACGAGTTTATATCCGGCAACAATGTTATCGAGACTGGATTTATCCTCGACACCAGCTTTAAGTTTGGTTGCTCTCCAGATGGATTGGTAGACAATCAAGGTGGTTTAGAAATTAAATGCCCTGCTCCTACCACGCACGCGGAATATATGATTAACCCGCAAGAAGGAGTAAAAAAATACTGGCAGCAAATTCAAGGCTGTATGTGGATAACCAAACGGGAGTGGTGGGACTTTTTTGCCTACCACCCAGAAATGCCGCACGTTCTTGTGCGTGTTGACCGCGATGATGAATATATCGCAAAACTAGCCGCTGAGGTCGATAAGGCTGTAGCGGAAATTTTAAACCAAGTGGAGAAGTTAAAATGAAAGTAGGCTTATCAGTACGAATTGATGTTACCAAAATCGACAAGTCGCGCCTGTATAAGGGAGCAAAAGGCACTTATCTTGACCTAACTACCTTTGTAGATACAGCAGTAGCTGATCAGTATGACAACAATGGTTTTATCAGCCAGACCGTCGATAAAGAAGAGCGTGACGCTGGGACTAAAACCCCTATTCTTGGCAATGTTAAGGTATTTTATACCGACTCAGGATCACCAGCAGGTTCTGCGGGGCAAGGAACTACGGCTAAAGAAGATATGACGATGGAAGAGCTAGATGCTGACATTCCGTTCTGAGGTAAAAAAGCCCCCCTTTCGGGGGGCAAACCATAGGAGGTTGTCGATCGGGGGAACCGACCTAATTAATATATCACAAGGTTTAATATCATGGAATTAATCGATACAGGCAAATGCCTTATAACGGCACAAAACAACAAAGGCGTAAACAGCCGACAGCTTGCCAAAATAGCTGACACCTCACCCCAGCAGGTATTGCGCTGGCGTAAAAGCAAAAACTTAAAGATACATACTATTCAGTTAATTTGTTCATGTTTGGATATAACGATACAAGACTTTATAACTTTTGATTATAACTAGACTATTGCTTTTTGTGTACATTTTGGCTTAGGTAATATTAAATGTACAAGTGTTTGGGCTAGAGGCTGACGAAATCCTTAAATAAAACGTCAGAGCGTGGTTGACCCTCCAGTGCATAGCCCCTGATACAGATCGGTTTCTGTTGATGGATAGGTTGGATATCCGATACAAACACAAACTAACCGCTGAGTTGCTTTGCCCTTAGATCGCATATTTTATTTTATAGTAAAAGGGTTAAAGGTAAATTCAATTTATCAAAATATAATTTATCAATAACAAGGCGAGGCTTGCCGAGCCATAGGAGCTTAAAATGTTAGATGTTCAAGTTTATGACAAACTGTTAGAAATACTAGAGTACAGAGAAGATGGCCATTTCTATCATATTAAAGATAACCCTAAAAGAAGGGCTGGCGATAAGGCTGGCTACATTAACTCTCAGGGTTATGTTTTTTTATCTTTAGGAGCACAAAAGGTACATGGGCATAGAGCTGCTTTCTACGCGACATATGGTTATTTGCCCAAGGTTATTGACCACATCAACGGTGATAGGAGTGATAATAGAATTGAAAATTTAAGGGAATGCACTCAGGCGCAAAATGCAAGCAATTCCAAATTATCGAAGAGGAATAAAACTGGCATTAAAGGCGTTTGTTGGCATAAAGCCAGCAAAAAATACATTGTTCAAATTGGTTGCAAAGGCAAACCTAAATATGGTGGCATTTACGACAACCTTAAAGATGCTAAATATGCCGCTTTGAAAATGCGTCAAGATTTGCATGGCAAGTTTGCTAATTACGGGTAGGGGAAATTAATGTTACTTAATACCAAAGAAGATTGGCAGCCTGAGCAGAAAGATGTCATTGCATGGCAGAGAGCCTTTCCAGCAGTTAACGTACACCAAGAGCTTATGGCTATGGAATCATGGTGCGATGCTAACCCAGCCAAACGCAAGACCAAACAAGGCATAAAGGGATTCGTAAACCGTTGGCTAACCAAAGCGCAAAATAAGGGCGGCTCACCGCACGCTAATAAAATCAGCAAGTCCGATAGCATCCGCAGCAAGTCTATTGATATGCAGCTTGCTGATGTAACTTTTTTGGAAGGTGATAAAAGGCTAATGATGCAGCAATATTACCTCTCTAAATTTGGCTATTATTATGACGGGGAATTAAAGAATGCGTAGTAAGAATGCAAAAAGGTTAGTCGAGTTTAGGGGCGAGCATCCAAAGCTGGAGCATGGTAAATGCTACACGATTGCTGAGTATGTAAAAGTCTGCAACGAAATGAACGCTGAGACCCTGAAGTACAGCACCTTAAAAGGCAGGCTATATGGTACGCAATACTGTACGCCTGACCACCTAAAACCGATTTTTGCATTTGAAAAGAATCGGCTGGGTTATGACAAGGCAGCGAGGGAAAGGGTGGCAACGGCTAGCAGGCTAGAAAACAGTTGTGAACGCATGATGGATAAATGGTTGCGGGTAAAGCTGTGAGTCAGGGCGATCATGTAAAGGTAAGCAGTAAGCAGGAGCTAGAGAAAAGGCTGCCTCATATCATTAAGCGTATGCAAGACTGGGACTACAGTACGCCTTTGGCAGTCAAGCTAGACCCCTATGAAAACCCCAGAAGCCTAAGCCAGAACGCTATGTCTCATGTTTGGTACAAGGAAATAGCAAAGAAAATGGCAGACAACGGCCACAAGATTGATCACGAAGACCCTGCCGAGGTTTGGAAATTATGGTTAAAGAAGCGGTTTCTTGGCACCGCTAGTTACTCTATTGGTAAACAGCAAATCCCAGATCAAGTCAAAAGCACCAGCAAGCTAACGAAAGGCGAATTTGTACACTATCTTGATAACGTCTATCATTGGGCTACCAAGCAGGGCATTCGGTTATCAATACCCGCAGAAAGCGAGTATGCCGATTTACAAGCCCAGCAGGAGGCATAGTGAGTAAGATAGACCCAAGGGTATTAAAGGAATTCGCAACTACCGAAAGGCATCATCAAATACTAGATGCAGTGATTGAGACAGGCTCGGCTAACAAAGCAAGCAAAAAGATCGGAAGCTCTAGGCGAAATATAGATAAAATGCTTCGCAGGTTAGAGGGTATAGCATCAAGTCAGGGCGTATCCCCGCACAGGGATTTAGTCCACCAGACCGCAGAAGGCTTTGAAGCTAAAAGAATATCCACAGCATATAAAGATGATGGATCAGTTGCCCTCCAATGGGTAATACAAGAGCCTCAGAAACGCGATATTAGAGCCAAGATCGATGCCATGATGGAAGGCATGACCGACGATCTCAAAGGGTTTATGAAACCCACAAAAGAACCTAAATCTGTAAACTCTGACTATCTTGCTATGTATATGATTGGCGACCACCACTTTGGGATGCTTGCGGATAGCGAGACCAAGATGGATTCTGATGACTGGGATATAAAGATAGCAAGTCAAATATTAGTAGAATCCACAAACAGGCTGGCAAATAGGGTTGGTAATGCTGAGGTTGGAGTTCTTTTAAATGTAGGCGATTTTTTCCATGCCGATTCCAGCTTTAACACTACTACGAAAGGAACCCCCGTTGATGTGGATTCGAGAATTTCGAGAACATTTAAACTTGCTGGCAGGCTGTTTAGGTTTTTAATTACAAAAATGCTTGAAACCCACAAAAAAGTTGTGGTTATTAATGTGCGTGGCAATCACGATCACGATATGGCCTGTCACTTATCTAGCTGTTTAGAGCTTCTATACGATCAAGAGCCGCGAGTTGATGTCGTGCCTAATTACTCTAAATTCATACACTATCAGTGGCACAACAATCTATTCGTATTCCATCATGGTGACAGAATTAAGCATGAGCAGATACTCCAAGCAGTGATTAAGAACCTTGATAATGAGTGGAGCGAAAGCAAAAACAGATACTGCCATTTAGGTCATATCCACCACCACACCGCCAGAGAAGTAGGCTCTATGCACTTCGAACACTGGGGTAGTCTAACCGCCACCGATCAATGGCACTCAGATTCTGGCTACGGAGCAGAGCGATCAATGAGTGCTGTGGTCTATCATAAAGATAGCGGAGAAGATTCTCGCGTAAAGATTAAGGTAGGCTGATGAGCAATGTCATTAACTTTCCGTCAAATGGAATTATTGCTACTAAATGCTTTTGTGAGTGTGGGAATAGTCTTGAGTATTGGGTTGGCGATGATGGCAATGCTTACGGTATTTGCTCTCATTGCAACATTGGTTTGCCTACAGAAATTGAAGTTGTTGAAAAAAGGGATGAAGAATGAGCGCACTAGACAATCAGGTCGGTGGAGACCACTACAAAAACAAAGCGATCCAGCCTATCGAATACATAATGGCTAACGAGCTAGACTTTTGCGAAGGTAATATCGTTAAGTACATAACTCGCTGGAAGGATAAGGGCGGGGTAGATTCATTGCGAAAGATTAAGCACTACGTTGATTTTTTGATTGAGCGAGAGATCAATGGCGAAGCGTAAAAAGTCTACGGTCGCCCAAGAAGTAGAGAAGGCAGCCAAGCTCTTGCAAAGGCTTGTAAGGCTAAAGGCAAGCGATGACAACGGATACTGCCAGTGCGTTACCTGCGGCAAGATAGACCATTACAAGGCCATGCAAGGCGGGCACTTTATCCCTAGAGGCAGAACAGTATTTAAGCTATTCGAAGAAAACATTCACCCGCAATGCCCATCGTGTAACCTATGGGGCATGAAGCAATCCCACTATGTGCTACGATACAGGCAATATATGGTTGATACCTATGGGGAGCGAAGGGTAAAAGCTATGGAGCGTTTGGCTTGGAGGGCATCGCCTAAGTTTAACAGGGAAGAAGTAATCCAGTTTGCTAGAAATCTAAGCGAAAAGACAAAACAAGAACTTTGGAGAATTGGCGAGCTTTAAGTTACATATACTAGAAAGTTATAACCAGGCTATAGTTATTACAACAAGTTATAAAGATAGTTTACATAATTGGTTACTTTAATAGTGGTTTTTGATAGTATGAACATTCATTAATCAATAAACAAAGGTAAATCATTATGAAATTAGGTATAAATACAGGCTCTCTGGTTAACTATATGTACTCTCGCTACGATCACGAAGAGCTAGAAATTAATGTTGGTGATCCTGCTACCCTTACTGGTTGGACTGACCGCTATGCCGCTACAGTAACCAATCTATTTACCAAAGGCAAACACCAATACGTTGTTCTTCAGGAAGACTACGCCAAGATTGTTGGCGGCACTGGTTACGGTGACGAGGTTTACGAATATAGCCGTGACCCAGATGGCAGAGAGGAAACATTCCGAATTGTTGATGGTTCACTAAAACCTGTTTACAAGAATCCAAATACAGGCCGCTATAACGCTGGCCATGGCGGTGCTTTTATAGGCCGCAGGGAATCCTACCGCGATCCTTCCTTTTAGGACTTACCGCCCCTTCGGGGGCTTTTTTTTTGCAAAATAGTTTAAATAATTGTTTACATTTATGTAAATGTTTGTTAGTATATAACCTCAATCAATAAATAAAGGGTAATACATTATGACTAGATTTAATAAAGAAGATTTTACTTGGGACGGAATGTATCTTATGTATGCTGGAACGTACGAAGGCCAGCCCAACATGGATGAAGTTCACCCAGACTGCCACCCTTCTTGGGTTGGTAAGCCAAAACCTGCTTTTATCGCTAGATTTAAATACGGCCGCAAACCTTACAAGTCTTGGATTAACTTTTTATGTAAAAAAGCTGTTTCCGTTGAAGATTTTTTAGAATTACAACAAGAATCTACTCCAAGACACGCTATGGAATATCTTGGATACAAAGGCAAATAACTTAACCGCCCCCTACGGGGGGCAATCAAAAAACAAGGGGAATAATATGAAAATCAATGAATGTTGTTTAAAGGATATCAAGGCCCGTGAAGCCAAGCTGCAAGAAGTGGCTGAATCTAGGGCTGGATTCGTAGGCGCGGCTATACTGCTTATTTTGTACGGAATAGTCTCTAATATGGAATACTATGACTGCATTAAGCTGGGGGTTTGCTAATGTCTTACAAAGTATTAAATGACGCTGTTGGCCTTATACGCGACGAAACCCCAATGTGGGAGGGCAGCTATCAGGAACTGCCAGACAAGACTAAGGACGGACTTATCGCTCTCTGGTTAATCACCCACCCGACTTGGATGGACGATGTATTTCCTCATACAGTTAGCGACAAGCCCTTACTGGCCCTAGAGGCTATTTACAGCGAGGACGCTACATCTAGGATGGCTGCTGCTATGTTCCGCGATGCTGCGGATAGAAACGCTAAGGACGTTGATAACGATGCTTACTTGTCGGAGGCTCTGGACGATTTTGAGGACATACTGGATACGCCTGACTTCCTTGAAGAAATTAGGCATCAGTTATACATGTATTTGGAGCCAAGCATGGAAGAGCTTGTAATGGACTCTTATCAGGATTTAATTTATTTAGATAGACTTGTAATGGGGAGCCACTAATGGACGTTAAAACGCTAATTAG
>UEXM01001113.1_pt1 | contig 24309 bp, 33 predicted proteins | sample 1796661 | NCBI WGS metagenome assembly UEXM01 (sample SAMEA4772469, study PRJEB27181) | metagenome | reverse complement strand
AAATAAAGAAAGTAATTAAAGCATTGAAAAAAGCTTCTAAATCTCATGCAGGGCAGGCAAAAACTTTAAAAAAAATTATTACCTAGTGAATCGTAGGTAATTCAAAATCAAATTCGACAATAACTGTTAAATCTTCAGCTTCCGTTTTCGGATCATTCATGGTATAAAAATATACGAAAGGAAAAATAATGGAAGAATTTAATGTAGTCTACAGACTACAAAGACATTTAAAACAAGCTATTGAGGATTGTAAAGATACTATCATGTCTGGTGTTGACAGTCTTGAAAAATATCAATATCTTGTGGGAAAGGTTCAAGGATTTGAACAAACATTACAGGAAATCTCTAACCTGCTAGAAAATAAGGAGCAAAACGATGAATAATGTAAAACTCGCATTACAAGAGAAATATAAAAAAGAAGATAAGAAAAAAGCAGAAGAAGATAAAAACAAAGTCAGAGCTGAAAACTTATCAGAAGAAGTATTAGAAAAACTACCAAACCCTTCTGGTTGGAGAATATTAGTATTACCTTTTGAACCTAAAGATAAAACCAAAGGTGGTATTATTATAGCTCAAGAATCATTAGACAAGTTACGCATAGCCACGAACTGCGGTTATGTTATAAAGGTTGGACCTTTGGCGTATAAAGACGAAGAAAAATTTTATACAGGCCCTTGGTGCAAAAAAGGTGATTGGGTAATTTTTGCTCGATACGCTGGATCACGACTCCCTATTGAAGGTGGAGAAGTGCGACTACTAAACGATGACGAAGTCTTAGGGACTATTAATAATCCCGAAGACATTCTACATCACATATAAACATAGGAGAAAACTATGCCCGAAGAACTAAGAAAAGAAGAACCGATGATTGATGTCGGTGAAACAGAAGGAGCAGAAATAGATTTAGAAAAAGATAATTCTGCACCAGAACCAAAAGAAGAATTACAGGTTGAAGAAGCAACCGATTCGGGGGAAGAAACAAAAACAGAAGAAGAAACAAAAGAAGAGGCACCACAGAAAGAAGAACTTGAACAATATAGTGAAGGTGTCAAAAAAAGAATTGCAAAGCTAACACGTAAAATGCGTGAAGCAGAACGTCAGAAAGAAGAAGCGATTGCCTACGCACAAACTGTCAGTCAACAACAAAAACAGCTACAAGATAAATATCAAAATTTAGATACTAATTATGTTTCTGAGTTTGAAAATAGAGTTAAATCTAATCTTGAAGCAGCTAAGATAAAGTTGAAATCTGCAATTGATGCACAGGATGTCGACTCTCAAATAGCAGCACAGACAGAGATATCTTCTTTGACTATGGATGCTGCAAGATTAAATCAAGTCAAAGCACAAAAGCCTACTAGGTCTTTGCAAGAGGAAGAAAAACCTGTTGCACAACCACAAGGAGGTTATGCTAATCCAAGTCAATTAAAAGAAGCTGCACAACAAATGGACCCTAAAGCGGAAGCTTGGGCAGCTAAAAACACTTGGTTTGGTACAGATAATGCTATGACTTACACAGCGTTTGACATACATAAGAAACTAACTGAGGAAGAAGGATATGATCCTTCTAGTGAAGAGTATTATCAAGAAGTGGATAAACGGATAAGACTTGAATTTCCTCAAAAATTTGGTACAACAGATAATACTACACAAGAGAAACCTTCTCAAACTGTAGCATCAGCCAAACGTCCAGGTATGATAGGACGCCGTAAAACTGTGAAGCTCACACCATCACAGGTCGCAATAGCTAAACGATTAGGTGTGCCACTTGAAGAATATGCGAAACAATTAGTCGCGAAGGAGGCATAAGCATATGGAAAACGAAACAAAAATAAACAAAACTTCCCGCGCGAGTCAAACTCGAGAGAAAGACTCTCGACCTAAAGTTTGGACTCCCCCGTCATCTTTAGATGCACCCCCTGCTCCAACAGGATACAGACACCGTTGGATAAGAGCCGAAAGTATGGGACTTGACGATACTAAAAACGTCATGGGTAAAATGAGATCTGGATGGGAATTGGTGAGAGCCGATGAATATTCAGAAGCAGATTTTCCAACCGTAAAAGATGGCAAGCATGCTGGGGTAATCGGAGTTGGTGGCCTATTGCTGGCTAGGATACCGGAAGAGATCGCGAAGTCTCGAGAAGAATACTTTAAACAACAAGTAGCTGATCGAGAACAGGCAGTTGAAAACGACCTTATGAAGGAACAGCACCCAACTATGCCGATCAATCAAGATCGTCAGAGTCGTGTAACTTTTGGTGGCTCTAAGAAGAACTAATCTTTTAGTTATTCCGAAACCATCAACTAAACTAACAAAGGAGTAAAAACAAATGGCTAATCAAGACAGTGCTTTTGGTTTGAAACCTGTTGGTAAGGTTGGACAAAACGCAGATAACGGCGGTATGTCAGAATATCAGATTGCTGATAATGAAGCATCTTCAATATTCCAAGGCGACCCTGTTATACCACAAGCCTCTAATACAGGCTTCATCGACGTGGCAGCTGCTAGTAATACACTACTAGGTGTATTTTGGGGTGTAAACTATACAGACCCAACAACTGGAAAACCAACATTCAGAAACCATTACACACAAACAAATATCACATCAGGTGATATAGACGCTTTCGTATATGACGATCCGTACGAGAGATTCGAAGTACAAGGTGATGGTGCTTCAGCGAGAACAGATATATTTAAAGTTGCAGATATTGTATATGCGGCTGGTTCAACAATAAATGGTACATCCAATGTTGAATTAGACGTATCCGATTTAGCTGCTACTGATGGCCAACTAAGAGTCATTGGTATATCTACTGACCCACAAAACAGCGAATTGGGTTCTGATAATATAAACTACATTGTTTATATTAACGAACACACATTCCACACAGCATTATAATAGGAGTAATTAAATTATGGCTATATCACGTAATCAACTAGTTAAAGAACTAGAGCCAGGTTTGAATGCACTATTCGGCTTGGAATACAATCGTTATGAAAATCAACATGAGGAAATCTTTACCAAAGAAACTTCTGACAGAGCTTTCGAAGAGGAAGTAATGTTAAGTGGCTTTGCTAATGCCTCTGTTAAACCTGAAGGTTCCGCAGTTACATTTGATAACGCGCAGGAAACTTACACATCAAGATATCAGCATGAAACTGTTGCATTAGCTTTCTCAATTACTGAAGAAGCTATTGAAGACAACTTGTATGATAGACTGTCAAGCAGATACACAAAAGCTTTGGCACGTTCAATGGCTAACACCAAACAGGTGAAAGCTGCTAACGTTCTAAACAGAGCTTTTAACTCAAGCTTTACAGGTGGTGATGGTAAAGAGCTTTGTGCTACTGACCACCCAACCATTTTTGGAACTGTCAAAAATGAGCTATCAACTTCCGCTGACCTTTCTGAAACATCTCTTGAGCAAGCGTTAATTGATATTAATGCGTTCACAGATGAAAGAGGATTGAAGATTGCATCAAGAGGAGTAAAAATGATTATTCCTTCTGAACTTCAGTTCACAGCAGAAAGAATCATGAACTCTGCTAACAGAGTTGGAACTGCTGATAATGACCTTAACGCAGTAAAGAGCATGGGTATGGTCCCACAAGGATACTCAGTTAATAACTACTTAACTGATACCGATGCTTTCTTTATTATTACTGACGTTCCTAACGGTCTAAAATACTTTGAAAGATCACCAATCAAAACTTCAATGGAAGGTGATTTTGATACCGGTAACGTAAGATACAAAGCAAGAGAAAGATATTCTTTTGGCTTCTCTGACTTCAGAGGTATCTTTGGTTCACCAGGTGCATAATAAGTAATTTTATAATCACTTTTGAAAGGGGCTTTAGGGCCCCTTTTTTTATGGGAAAATCAATTGACTTTATGGGAAATTAATGTACAAAATAAAAGCGGATAATATTGACAAGGAGATATATTATGACCGCAATATCACAGTCTTTAATCGCTGAGAAAATTAAACTAGAATCTCAGTGGAATTCTCAATATCTTAATTCTGGTAAGGAAACTATTGAAATGAAATCTATTGAAGAGAGAATCAAAAGAATCCTAGCTAAAATGAGATGGAGAAACCAAGACTATGAGAGTCATTTATTTTTTAAATAGACTTGCTCTCTAAATAAAAACGTTTATATTTAACCTTCTAGGGAAATAAACATATATACAGACTGTCCTAGCAGACGAACGTAGAGACTGTATATAATTTACTACGGAGGTAAAATATGGGAACAACCACATTTCAAGGTCCAGTTGTATCTAAAAAAGGTTTTTTTAGTACAGGACCCGGTAACGTTGTAGACGCTGATTCTAGCGTTTCTTTAACGATAGCTGATCACGCAGGTAGAATCGTACATAACGATGCTGCGGGTGCAGTGACTTACACATTACCAGCAACAAACGCAAATTCTGATTCTGCAGTCGCAGGACCAGGAGCAGACTTAAACAATCTAAGCAACGTCGGTGCTACTATTGAAATTTTTGCATCAGTAACAAAGACAGGTGACATGGTTATACAAGCTGCAAACGCAACTGACGTAATGGTTGGAAGTGCTGTCTTTATTGATGACTCATCTGATAACGTCGTTGGTTTTGAAACAGCCTCAACATCTGACACTATTACTTTAAACGGTAGTACAAAAGGTGGTGTTACTTTTTCAAAGATTGTATGTACAGTTCTTGCTTCAGGTAAATGGAAAGTTGATGTGACTTCAGGATGTACTGGAACACCAGCAACACCATTTAGCGCTGCGGTAAGTTAATGATTAATTAGGAGCCCTCTAAGAGGGCTCCTATACAAAGGAGAAAAAAATGGCAAGTAAAGGCGACGTAAAAGCAGTAAGAGTCACAGCGACAGGAACAGTTTTTGCAGGCAGAACTAGACTCAGAGGAATTATTTTAGCATCTGATGGTGGTGGAGCAGGAACAATTATTCTACAAGACAACACAGATAGCGCAACTTTGTTTCAAGCTGACGTTCCTAACGGTGATGTATTTTCAACAAACATTCCAGAAGATGGAGTATTATTTCCTGGCGGAATGAAAGTTTCTACAATCACAAACATAGACGCAGCTACTATATTTATTGATAAGTAAGGTTAAAAAATGGCTACATCAGGCACTACAGCTTTTGACCTTGACATAGATGAAATAATTCAAGAGGCATACGAAAGATGCGGAGCAACAGCTAGAACCGGTTATGGTTTAAAAAGTGCTAGACGATCTTTAAATATATTATTTTCTGAGTGGGGAAATAGAGGCCTTCATTTATGGAAAGTAGATTTAGCTTCTGTTCCTTTAGTAGAAGGACAAGCAGAATATAATACAACAAGTGATAGCACCAATTTTCCAAGCAATGTAAATGAAATATTGGAGGCATATGTTAGAAATAATTCAACTACAACAGCCCCTGTAGATACACCTATTACAAAAATAGATAGATCTGCTTATTCTTCTATTGCAAACAAATTATCTAAAGGAACACCTAGTCAATATTATGTAGATAGAACTACATCTCCTAGTGTTTTTTTATATCAAACACCTAGTAGTAGTTTTTCAGGAGCCAGTTATTTATTAAAGTTTTATTATTTAAAAAGAATCGAAGACGCGGGTGCTTATACCAATCAGACAGATGTAGTGTATCGTTTTATACCCTGCATGTGTGCAGGACTAGCTTATTATTTAAGTTTAAAAATAGCTCCTGATAGATCACAGAATTTAAAATTATTATATGAAGATGAATTAAACAGGGCTCTTACAGAAGACAGTTCTTCTACTAGCACTTATCTAACACCAAAGGTATACTTTCCAGGAACATGACAAATTTTGCAAGAGGTAAATATGCTAAGGCTATATCCGATAGAAGCGGTATGGAGTTTCCATATAATGAAATGGTTAAAGAATGGAACGGTTCTTTGGTTCATTTCTCTGAATTTGAATCTAAACAACCACAATTAGAATTACAAGTTCATGGAGCAGATCCAGAGGCTTTACAAAATGCTAGAGTAGATAGAACAGAGCCAGGTGTTGCCGTGTTATTAAACATAGATTCTTTTCAAACAGGTAGTGCAAGTTCTTCTACCATAACTGTTACAGAAATTAATCATGGTAGGTCTTCAAGCGATACTGTTCGTTTTAGAGATGTAGAGAGTTTTGATGGAATAACAGCAACTAATATTAACAAAGCTGCAGGTTATTCAATAACAAAAGTTGATAATGACACTTACACTTTTAGTGTAGACACAGATACAGCAACAACAGGAAATCTAAAAGGAGGGGGCAAAAATGCATCTGCAGGGCCCGTAACAATTTCACCATGACAATGACTTTTAGCGAACTAAAAACTAATATTAGAAACTACGCAGAAACCGATAGTGGAGTTTTGACTGATGCTGTATTAACAGTCATAGTTAAGAATGTAGAGAACAGAATATTTAGAGCTGTGGATTCTGATGATACAAAATTTTATGCAAACTCAGATTTAACTATAGGTAATAGATTTGTAACTGTGCCTTCTGATACTAGAATTATCAGATACGTTCAACTAACAAATCCCACAACCTCAGATCAATTTTTCTTGGAGCAAGTTGATACTTCTTTTTTAGCGGAATATTTTCCTGATCCAGATAACTCTAGTGATTATGCTATTCCTAGGTATTATGCTCATTGGGACTCTGATAACTGGGTTGTGGCTCCAACGCCCGACGCAGCTTATAAGATAACTCTAGCTTATATAAAACAACCAGATACTATAACCACCTCCGATTCTAGCACTACCTATTTATCTAACAATTTTCAAGATATGTTAATCTACGGATGCATGGTAGAAACTCTAAAATACTTGAAAGGACCAGATAATATGATACAAATGTATGAAGCATCTTATCAAGAGGGGCTTCAAACGTTTGCGGCAGAACAACAAGGCCGAAGACGCAGAGACGAATACACTAGTGGTGCGATTCGTTTGGATATACAATCACCACAACCAAAAATGAAATAAGGAGACTATAAATGGCTAACATAATACCAGATGCATTCAAATCAGAACTCTTATCTGGCACACATAACTTTGCCAACGGTGGCAATACTTTTAAAATAGCTTTATACACAGACATCTCTGGATATTCCACATCAAGCACTGCATACACTACCTCTAATGAAGTTTCTTCTTCTGGTACTAATTATTCTGCTGGTGGAAATGCCTTAGATAGTCAAGCCGTTTCAGTTGCAAGTAATACAGCTCTTGTTGATTTTGCCGATGAAGTTTTTTCATCAGTAACTTTATCAGCAGTAGGCGCTGTTATTTACAACGACACGAACAGTGATAAGCTTGTAGTTGTGCTAGATTTTGGAGGAACTAAAACTGCTACTAACGGAGACTTTACTATTCAGTTTCCTGCAGCGGGTGCTTCAACAGCTATAATAAGGATCGCGTAATAAATAAGCTATGGCTTTAGTTTTAAACGACAGAGTTAAAGAAACCACCACTACGACCGGTACAGGTACGATTAATCTAGGTGGTGCTCAAACTAATTTTGAAACTTTTGTGGCAGGAATAGGAAATAGTAATACTACTTACTATGCTATAGTTCACAGAAGCTCAGCAGAATTTGAAGTTGGTTTAGGCACTATAACAGATGCGTCACCAGATACTTTAGCTAGAACTACAATTATATCTAGTTCTAATAGTGATAGTGCTGTTAACTTTAGCGCCGGAACAAAAGATGTCTTTTGTACAATGCCTGCTAGTAAAGCAGTGCATGAAGACGGTAGCTCTGACGTAACATTACCAAATGATTTAATATTAGGATCTGATTCTGCAGTTTTAAAGTTTGGTGCTGATTCAGATACAACTCTAACACATACAGACGGAACAGGTCTAACTTTAAATAGTACAAACAAATTACTTTTCAGAGATTCAGCTTTAGGTATTAATTCTTCTGCTGATGGTCAATTAGACTTATTTGCAGATACAGAAATTCAAATAGTTGCAACTACAATAGATATTAATGGTAACGTAGATGTTTCGGGTGATATAACTGTAGGGGACGATTTAACTGTTGAAGGTGGAGTTATTGACCTAAAAACCAACAGTGGTTCTAGAGCTCAATTAAAACTTTATTGTGAGTCAGGTAATGCTCACGCACAAAAATTACAAGCACAGCCTCACTCCGCAGGGGCCACGAACACATTAACATTACCAGATGGTAGTGATCAAGAATTAGTAGGAACAACTGCTACTCAAACTTTAACCAATAAAACTTTAACTACACCAACTATAACAACTCCCGTAGTAAATGCAGGTGCTCAATTAAAAAATGGTTCTACGAGTGCGGGTTTCTTAGAATTTTTTGAAGACAGTGATAACGGAACAAATAAAGCTACTTTAATAGGTCCAGCTTCTACCGCAGACGTTACCATAACTCTTCCAGCTGCCACAGATACTTTGGTGGGCAAAGCAACCACTGATACTTTAACAAACAAATCAATTGATTTAGCAAACAATACACTCACAGGTTCTTTAACGGAATTTAATAGTGCTTTACAATCCGAAAGTTTTGTAGGTTTAGCTGCTACTCAAACACTAACTAATAAAACTTTAACTACTCCTACATTAACAACTCCAATAGCAAATGCAGGTGTACAATTAAAGAATGGTGCAACTAGTGCAGGATTTTTAGAGTTCTTTGAAGATAGTGACAATGGCACAAATAAAGTAACACTTATTGGACCTGCATCAACAGCGGACGTCACTGTAACACTTCCAGCGGCTACAGACACATTAGTAGGTAAAGCAACAACAGACACTTTAACAAACAAAACAATCAATGGTCCTGATAACACACTTACAAATATTGCTAACGGTTCGCTAGCAAATTCATCTATTACCTTAAATGGTACTGCTGTTTCTTTAGGTGGCAGTGCAACAATATCAGCAGGTACTGATTGGCAGGCAGTTAAGACATCAAACTTTACTGCTGCAGCAGGTGAAGGTTATTTCATAAATACATCAAGTTCTGCGATTACAATGACTCTTCCTAGTTCCGCTTCTATAGGAGATGAAGTTTCTTTTAAAGATTACGCAAATAGTTTTGATACATACACTTTGACAGTGGGTAGAAACTCGCATAAAATTGAAGGTGCCTCAGCAGACTTAACAATTTCTGTTGAAGGAGCAGGCAATAGTTTAGTGTATGTTGACAGCACCAAGGGTTGGCTACTAAGAAATAAATAGAGGAGATTAATATGGCAAATAAAAATTATCAATATTGTGTGGCAGAAAACTGGGGAAAAGGGTTTATTGAACACAGTGAATCTATTAAAATTACTTTTAGCGGACATCCCGGTAATGTTTGGCAAGTTCCCGCAAATAATAAATTTGCTAATTTATGGATTAATAAAGTTTTAGGTGTTCCCAAAACATGTGCTGAAGCTCAAGCAATTGTTGATGCTGTTATTACAAAAGCTCAATCTGATTGGGATGCAGACAATGTTGATGGTGAAACATCAGAGGAAAAAGATTTAAGACTTGGAACACGGCCTTTAGATATAACATTAGAGGAATAAAGTGGCAACCTACAGAGAAATAAACGGAGGTTCCATTCAAAATAGGGCAACCAATCCTTCTAATGTTAAAGAAGGGGAGGTCTGGTATAACGAAGATACGGGTAAACTAAGGTACGGAAAATTTACCGAGGGTAGTCCTACTTCAGCTTCTTGGGCAACAGGTGGTAATCTTAATTTAGGTAGATTTGCTTTAGGTGGTGCAGGAACACAAACAGCAGCGTTAGCTTTCGCTGGACTTGATCCCAATTATTATTATGGTGAAACAGAATCATATAATGGTTCTAGTTGGACAGAGGTCAATGATACAAATACAGACAGAGCTGACGTAGGATCAAACGGAACACAAACTTCAGCTTTACTTTATGGTGGTAGAAAATCTCCCGGAGGAGTTCAAACCACTGAAAACGAATCTTGGAACGGATCTAATTGGACAGAAGTTGGTGATCTTAATACAGCAAGGCAAAGTTTAGCGGGCGCTGGAGCTGACAATACAGCTGCTGTTGCTTTTGGAGGTTTTAGTCCAGCAGGTCCTACTAGTGGATCACATGGTGAAACAGAAGTGTTTAACGGTTCTTCTTGGTCGGAAGTTGCTGATTTAAATCAAGTTAGAAATGATTTAGCAGGATCAGGAATTTATACATCAGCTTTAGCTGTTGGAGGAATTGTAGGAGGACAACCACCTTCTTCTGCACTAACTGAAACATGGAACGGTTCTTCTTGGACGGAAGTTGGTGATTTAAATACAAACAGACGAGACTTAGGGATAACGGGATCACAACCAAACAATACAGCAGCTATAGTTTTTGGAGGACAAATTGGTTTCAATGGTCCTAAAACAGCTATAGTAGAATCTTGGAATGGATCAAGTTGGACAGAAATTGTTGATTTAAATACATCGAGATATGATTTAGCAGGAGGAGGGACTAACACAGCAGGAATAGCTTTTGGTGGTAGAGATCCAAACCCTACAGTAGCAACAGAAGAATTTACAGGAGCTGGTGTTAGTCCAGACACCATAACAGCAACATCAATAGAAACATCATAGAATCATGGCAACTTATAAAGAAATACACGGTACAAAAGTTCAGGTCATTGCAGGTGATCCACCTGCTCCTGTTAATGGTCAACTTTGGTATAACTCATCCACTTATAGAATGAAATTTGCTAAAACTTCTACAACGGGAGCGTGGGCAACAGGTGGTAATTTAAATTCTGGACGATCAGGCTTGGGAGGAGCAGGGTCGCAAACAGCGGGTTTGGCTTTTGCTGGTTACACAACCGCTAACGTTGGTGCAACAGAGGAATATAACGGATCAAGTTGGACTGAAGTGAATGATCTTAATACTGCTAGACGACAGCTTGCAGGGGTGGGAACACAAACAGCCGCTTTAGGAACTGGAGGATATATTGCACCAGTTCAAGTTATTACAGAAACATGGAATGGAACGAGCTGGACAGAAGTTGGTGACTTAAATACAGGGAGATATGCTGTAACGGGTTTTGGAACACAAACATCTGCTTTAGTTTTCGGAGGTTTCAGTGTTCCCACTGTTGGAGCAACAGAATCATGGAATGGATCTAGTTGGACAGAAGTAAGTGACCTTAATTCAGCAAGAGGTTCTATGGGTGGAGCTGGTGCAAGTAATACAAGTGGTATAGGTTTTGGTGGAGGAAGTCCAGGTAACCCTTTTCAAGCAACAAATGAATCATGGAATGGATCGAGCTGGACAGAAGTAGGTGATCTTAATGTAGCTCATCGTGATCCTGGAGGAGATGGTATTATAACAGCAGCTTTATGCTTTGGTGGTCTAGAACCAGCTGTAACAGGTAAAACAGAAACATGGAATGGATCGAGCTGGACAGAAGTAGGTGATTTATCTACAGCAAGGTTTCAATTGGCAGGGGGTGGAACCAACACAGCTGGATTGGCGTTTGGTGGTGCAACTCCGAGTAGCACAGCGGCCACAGAAGAGTTTTCCTCACCAGCAACAGTAATAGAAACAATAACGGATGAATAATTATGGCAACTTATAAAGAAACACGTGGAGGCACAGTTAAAAACTACACAACTAATCCTGACTATATTAAAGAAGGTCAGGTTTGGTATGATGAAACAAATCAAGTTATGAAAGTAGGTGTGGTAGGATCAGCCACAGGATGGTCCTCAGGTGGTAATTTAAATTCAGCAAGATATAATTCTGGAGCAGCTGGAATACAAACCTCTGCATTGTTTTTTGCTGGAGGTAGTAATTCTGCTTTGACAGAATCATACAATGGCTCAAGTTGGACAGAAGTCGGTGACTTAAATCAAGGTAGAGAGTTACCTGGAGGCGCAGGAGCAAATAATACAGCAGCTATAGCTTTTGGTGGATTTGTCTCTCCGCCTTCTACAGGTGTACAAGCCTTAACAGAATCATGGAATGGTAGCAGTTGGACAGAAGTAAACGATATGAACACAGGTAGGCGTGAATTAGCTGGAGCAGGCACTTCTACAGCAGCGCTAGCTATAGGTGGAAATCCTCCTACTAGTGGATCAGCATTAAATGAAAATTGGAACGGCAGCAGTTGGACAGAAGTTGGTGACTTGAATACAGCTAGACTTTTTTTAGGTGGGGCAGGGACTAATACAGCGGCTTTAGCCTTTGGTGGAGGAGAACCAAATAAAGCTAATACAGAGTCGTGGAACGGCTCAAGCTGGACGGAAGTAAATGACCTTAACACTGCAAGATCACAACTTGCTGGTTTTGGTGCCACAAATACAGCAGCGTTGTGTGCTGGAGGATATGTTGGATCTCCTAATGAGAGAGCCATAACAGAAACATGGAACGGCACAAGCTGGACAGAAACTGCTGACTTAGCTACAGCAAGACGATTACTTTCAGGAGCAGGAACTAACACAGCAGGAGCAGCATTTGGTGGTTATGATGGTTCTTCTGCTTCAGCGGCCACAGAAGAATTTACAGCTGCTGGGGGTATTGTATCAGCAACAATAGGCACTGATTAATAGTTGTAATATTTTATAATTTTTTATATAATCTCTTGAAAGAGAAATGAAAAAAGAAAATTTAAAGATCCTTATTGAAAAGGAAAGCGAAAGCCTTAACAATCTTTTAGACCCAGAAGATTTAAAAATTTTTCAATCAATGACCTCCGAGTTGAGAGATACTTGGACAAAGAAACAAATGTTTCGCACAGAAACAGAAGCACGTTTTTCTGTTCTTCAAGATAATCGTTATCCTACAAAAGCTGCAAAGTATTGGCAATGTGTAAGAGAGCAATCAAGTTACTTAGACAATTTGATGTCTTTATCTTTTGAATATAGACGCAATCAAGCAAAGATTGATAAAATAGAAGAAGACTTAAAAACAGAAAAAGACAAACATGAAATTACTACATTGCAAATAGATTTAGATGAGTGTCGTTATCAAAAAGCTTCTATGGAAAAAACAGGATATCATCGAATGAGAGAAATTAAGATGTGGTCTAAATTAAAAAACGAATTTAATGATGGATCTTTTAATGATCAAGATGTCAACGAACATCAGCTAGAATCTTATGGAAGACAGTATGCTGAAAAAGCAAAACAACTATCAGATAATTCATCGGATGCAGATAAGTTTAATGTACTAGGTCAATTACAAGGTTTACAACGAATTAAAAAATCAGGTGAATTAGAAAATAAAACAGAGAAAGAAAAACAATTACCTAAAAGTGAAATTTGAATCTATAAACTTAGGCCAAACAATAATAAAATATCAAGTTCCTCATGATATTTTTTTAACGCTCAATGCCGTCTATGAGAATGAATTTAAAAGTCTTCCCTCTGCAAACGAAACTTTAATAGGTAAAATACAAAAAGAAAGTTCTATTTATTATAATGGTGAAGATGAATCAAAAATTAAAAAACACAATTTTTTACCACTAGATATTCTTTTATGGTTTGAACAGGTATACAAACATTATTTAGAATTCAATAAGATTTATAAATATAACATACATATTAATTCTATATGGATAAATGAAATGAAAGAACACGAATACAATCCTACTCATATTCATCGAGGTACTTTATTTACAGGTCTCTCTAGTGTGATGATATTAGGATTACCTGATACATATGGCACAGAATACTCTTCTTCTGACAAACCACAAAATGGAAGATTACAACTATTAGGTTCTGCGTCAGGACAGTTTGCAAAAATAGATTATCAACCCCCTATGAATTTAAGAGACTTTTATGTATTTCCTTATGATATGCGTCACTGTGTTTATCCTTTTAATGGCACCGATCAAACAAGAAGAACATTGGCCGCAAATTGTGATGTGGAATATAACCCTATTACAACAAGAGGAGCAGTATAATGACAAATAAATTTATATATTACAATAAACCTAGAATGATTAGAGAACCACGTTGGAAATCTTATATTGTGCAAACAAACATACCTGTATTTTCACCTGAACAATGTCAACAAATTATTAACACTGGTCAATCTTTGCCTGCAAAAACAGCAGAAGTGGGAGGTAATGTTAAAGGTGGAGAAGTAGATAAAAATATAAGAACAAGTCATATTTCTTGGATACCCTTTGATGCACTAGAACCTATGTATCGTAAACTAGAACACGTCATGCATCAAACAAATCAAAATCATTTTGGCTTTGAAGGTATGCAATTAACAGAACCAGCTCAATATACAGAATACCCTGAAGGCGGTTATTATCAGTGGCATCAAGATAGTAATTTTGAATGTACAAACGAACCTCCTGTTAGAAAAATATCTATGACATTATTACTATCCCATGAAAGTGAGTTTGAGGGTGGTGAACTAGAGTTAATTGGTCCTGGTAAAAAAGCACCTATTAAACAAGGTCACGCTATTTTCTTTGCTTCTTTTATAAGTCACCGAGTAGCTCCTGTTACTAGAGGACTGAGAAAATCATTAGTTGTTTGGTTTGGAGGTCCTCCTTTAAAATGATTAGAGAACTATTATTTCCTACTCCTATTTATATCTTTGATCATAATGATCCGTCTTTAAATGAACAACTAGAAAGAGATATATTGAATTGGATGCAACAAGATGCAGGAGTAAAAAAAACCAATGTCAAAGGTTGGCACTCTACTACTGACATGCACATGAAACCAGAATACAAAAGATTAGTGCAGGGATTATTTGAAGCACAACATAAAATTTATCAAGAAGAAAATTATAATAGTGAGCCTTTCTTGGGTGGTATGTGGGCTAATGTAAATCCTCCTGGTGGTATGAATCGTGCTCACATACATCCTAATTCTTTATGGGCAGGTGTTTATTATGTCAAAGCTCCAAAGAACTGTGGTAGATTGGTAATAGATGATCCACGATCAGTTGCAGCTTTATCAAGACCTACTATGAAAGAGGGAGAAGTGCCTGAAAGATTATGGAGAGAGAAAAGTTATGAACCTATCGCAGGTAGATTGATTATGTTTCCTGCATGGCTAACACACTGTGTTGATCCTAATCAGTCTGATGATACTCGAATATCAGTATCGTTTAATTTTTTACAAAAATCATTAATGATATAAGGAGACACTATGTTTAATGAAAATAAATATCAAGTTATCAAGAACGCTATCTCATATGAGTTAGCAAATTTTGTTTTTAATTATCAATTACTTAGAAGAGATGCTGTTCAATACATGTATCAAAATAATTTGACTGCTGACAACGGACATTATGGAACATGGAGAGATTCTCAAGTACCTAATACCTACTCTGAGTATGGTAATGATGTTATGGAAACGTTAATGGTCAAAGTGCTACCCATTATGAAAGAACAAACAGAACTCGACCTAGTACCCACATACGCCTATACAAGAGTTTATGAGAATGGGGCTATTTTAAAAAGACATAAGGATAGAGCTAGCTGTGAGATATCTGCTACTCTAAATCTTGGTGGTGACCCTTGGCCTATCTTTGTAGACCCAACAGGAACCAATAATGTTATTAATGAACAAGAAAACATAATGAAACCCGATGCTCCAAAAGGAGTTAAAGTTGATTTAGAACCAGGTGATATGTTAGTATATTCTGGTTGTGAATTAGAGCATTGGCGAGAGACTTTTGAGGGTAGTTTATGTGGACAGGTATTTTTACATTATAACCATATAAATGGACAATTTGCTGAGAAAAACAAATATGACGGCAGACCTATGTTAGGTTTACCTTCTTGGTGTAAGAACAATTAAATCTTTAAGCTATAGTTAAAAAATGATAGCATACTAGCGTTTTAAATATATTTAACCGAAATGACCAGTGAGATTAAAATAACATGTTTGGTATAGCTTCCTTTGCTGAATTTGCTTTTGGTGAATCTACTCATCAACCAGTAAACTTAGAAGGTGTTCAAGCTACAATAAGCTTAGGAGACATTGCAACGATTGCGGCCAATGCTGATGTTACAGCAACAACCAATGTAGCTAATATATCTATTGGTGATCTGACTTTTGTTGGAGCGGCCAATGTAACTCTTAGTGGCAACGCGCTTACATCGAGCCTTGGTTCTATGACACCAAAGGCAGCTGCGGACGTGACTGTCACCACTAATTTAGCAGGAACCGTAGGAGTGGGATCTGTAACAATCGTGGCCAAAGCAGTAGAAGCTTTAGGCACTAACTTATTGACATCCTCGGTCAACGGACCAGGTGTCGTGACTTGGAATGATATTGACGTAAATGCAAGTCAAACATGGACAAACGTGGAAACATAATATAAATTTGGAGGTACTATGGCATCAACATTTTCTACATCACAAAAATTCGAATTAATCACCACAGGTGAAAAAGCAGGTTTATGGGGATCTACAACTAACACCAATCTACAATTGGTAGAAGAAGCTGTTGGTGGTTTTCTATCCTTAAATGTGGCCTCATCAGATCAGGCTCTATCTATTAGTAATGGTGCATCGTCTAATGGACGAAACATGACTATTAAGTTTACAGGCACTTTAGCAGCAAATAGAAGTGTGACTGTACCTGATTCGATTGAAAAAATTTATTTAATAGAAGACGGTACAACAAGAAGTACAAGTGACTATACTCTAACTTTTAAAACCGCATCGGGATCAGGTGTTGTAATGCCGGTTGGTTCTAAGATGCTAGTATACTCCGATGGCACAAACATCGTGCAATTAGCGGTAGAAAAAGGTTATCACTCTATCGATAGAAATTATACAGCGGTAAATAATGATCAATTGATTATTGATACAAGCGCCGCAACTAGACAAGTGACATTACCAGCATCTCCTAGTGTTGGTAATCAAGTTACTTTTATAGATGCAAAAGGTTCCTTTGGTTCTAACAATTTAACAATCGCAAGAAACGGTTCTAATATTAATAGTTCTGCAGCTAACTTAACCGTCTCAACAAACGGAGAGGCTTTTACCTTAGTCTTCTTGAACGCGACTCGTGGTTGGTCATATAAAGATAAAATTTAAGGAGAGTAAATGGCTCTCATCACCTTAGATTTTTTACCTGGGATAGACAAACAAGATACCACCAAAGGTGCAGAACGTCGTTTTGTAGATTCTAATAATGTACGTTTTCGATATGGACTGCCTGAAAAAGTAGGTGGTTGGTCTTCTCTTTTAACAGACAAGATAGTTGGTGTTGTTAGAGCACAACACCCGTTTACAGATTTAGACGGTAATAGGTACGTGGCCCTCGGAACGGACAAGTTCTTATTATTATACTTTGAAGGTCAACTATTTGATATTACACCAATAAGAAGTTCTTTGACTTCTTCAACAATGGCTACCACTGATGAATCAGCCTCTGTTACAATTACCACAAGCTCTGCTCACGGAGCAAAAGCCGGGGACATCGTGCAATTGGATAGTGTTACTTTACCGAGTGGTACAGGTCTTAGTGCATCTAACTTTGAAGATGTTAAATTTCAAATTATTACAGCACCTAGTACAACAACTTTTACAATTACATCAACCGCAGCTGCTACAGCTACAATTTCTACAGGGGGTTCTATTACTTGTAAGTTTTATGAAACTGTTGGTCCAAGAGAACAAACCTATGGTTATGGTTGGGGTGTTGGTAATTGGGGTGGCACCGTTGATTCTGCAACAGCAACAACAGTTAATGAAGCTTTGGATGCATCAGAAACAACAATCACATTAACAAGCGCTACCGCTTTTCCTACGGCAGGAACAATTTTGGTAGACTCAGAACTTATTACATATACAGGTAAATCCACAAACGATTTAACAGGTTGTACAAGAGGAGCTTCTGGAAGCACTGCAGCAACACACAGTGATGGTGCTACTGCTACCGATGCATCTGACTTTGGTGGATGGGGTGTGGCTGTGAAAGCTGATCAAGTAGATTTGGAACCAGGTCTTTGGTCTCTTGATAACTTTGGTCAAGTATTAGTTGCAACAGTTGCCAATGGTAAAACCTTTACATGGAACGGTGGAGCGACAACACCTACCGCAAACAGAGCATCAACAAGCACTTCTAGTTTTTCTACTTCTAATAATCCAACAGCCTCTAGAGCTACTTTAATATCACCTACTACAAGACATTTAATTCACTTTGGAACAGAAACAACAATAGGTACAGCCAGCACACAAGATGACATGTTTATCAGGTTTGGTGATCAAGAAGATATTAATACTTTTATACCCTCTGCAGTTAATGCAGCAGGTACACAAAGATTACAAGACGGAACTAAAATAGTTGGTGCTATTAAGGCAAAAGAAACAATTCTAATATGGACAGATACAGCTTTGTACACCATGAAGTTTATCGGAGCACCTTTTACATTTGGCTTTGAGCAAGTAGGCACAAACTGTGGTTTGATAGGTAAGAGTGCGGCTGTTGAAATAGATGGTGTTGCTTACTGGATGAGTAATAATGGTTTCTTCTTATTCGATGGTACGGTCAAATCTTTACCCTGTTCTGTTGAAGACTTTGTATATGATGATATTGATCTCACAAAAGGACAACAGATAACAGCAGGTGTCAATAATTTATTTACAGAGATTATTTGGTGGTATCCCACATCAGGTCAAAGTTTTAATAATAGATTAGTTGCTTATAACTATTTAGAATCTATGGGTTCTCAAGTGCCTGGTGGTATTTGGTATAATAGTACAGAAGGTAGAACTTCTTGGATGGATGCTAAAATATATCCTAAACCTTATGCGACTTCTTATAATTCTACTGACGCCGGAACTTTTCCAACGATACAAGGAGTTACGGGATTAGGAGCTACAATTTATTTTGAACATGAAGTTGGTAACAATCAAATCAATACAGATGGATCGAGTACCGCGATTAGTTCTTTCGTACAATCCTATGACTTTGATCTAGAAGGTCAAGGCACAGAAGGTGATAAATTTTTATCTGTTCGTAGATTTTTACCGGACTTTAAAGTTCTACAAGGCACAGCCAAAGTAACGTTGGCCGTGAAACGTTTTCCCTCACAAGAAGATTCTTCTACTGGATTGAGTCCTTTTTCTATTACCTCATCAACAACTAAAAAAGATACAAGAGCTCGTGGTAGATATGTTAATATTAAAATAGAAAATGATGACATTGATCAAAGTTGGAGATTTGGTACATTTAGTTTAGATGTACAACAAGACGGAGGCAGATAATGGCAAAGATAAATGTAAAAATACCAGAACCGAAACAAGAATACGATACCTCTAATCAAAAACAAATAAACAGATCTATAACAACTATTATAGAACAATTAAATTCTACCTTTCTAGACGAATTAAAACAGGAGCAAGAAAGATTTTCTTGGTTTATCAGTGGCTAATATATATAAAAATGCAAAGATAGACTTAACAACTACAAATAATACTGTTGTCTATACAACCCCTAGTGGATCAAGAGCTATTATAAAATCTATTTTAGTTTCTGAAGATAGTAATAATGCAGACACTGTTACTTTGACAGTTACAGATGCTTCTGATGCAGTGTTTAGTTTATTTAAAGAAAAAGCTATAGCTGCAAAAGCAACAAATGAATTATTAACACAACCTTTGGTTCTTCTTGAAAGTGAAGTATTGAAGGCGCAAGCAGCAACTGCCAATAGACTACATGTGGTTGTTTCAATATTAGAAATAAGTAGAGAGTAAGGAGGTAAAAATGGTATCTTTTGTAGAAAAAGGCAAAACTGAAGTGATAGTCAATGGCACCGTTATAAAAGACGTTGAGATTGAGACTGAAGTAACAGTTAAAAACCTTAAAACAAACGCTGAATATAAGTCTGATGAAGAAGCTGAGAGCGATGTCAACAATCCAGGTACTGACACGAAACAAGAAGATATATCTAGAAGTGTCAATATAAAAGTAGCTAAGCTACCGGATGTTATATCCAAATCAGAGGATGAGTAGTTGATTTTTGAAGCAAAAAAAAGTAATGTATTTATGATAGATACTGGTAAATTATACGATATTACCGTAGCTTTCGGACTTTATAAGTCGTTTCCTCGCTATAAAGATCACACGTTCGAGGACGTGCTTCAACACATCGCCCCATCCGTAGATTTGAATCAGTACAGGATTCACTACAAAAATGGTTTACCTTACGCTTTTACGAATTGGGCTTTTTTAAATAAGGATGCAGAAAAAAGATTTATGACAACCGCAGAACTAAACCCTGAAGATTACAATAGTGGAGACATTCCTTGGCACGTTGATACAATCTGTATTGATGATGTTAAATCTGTTATGAAATGGACTAAACAATACTTTACTGATTTACTAGGATGTAATAAACCTGTAAAATGGCTTCGTGTAAGTGATGATGAAGTTATTACAAGAACTGTAACTAGATACACAAAGGAACATTATGGGATCAATTAAAAAAGCATTAAAACCTGTCACAAGAGTTATTGATGATATTATCCCTAATGAAATAAAACCTGCATTACCTTATATTGCAGCTACATTTGGTGCACCATATTTGGCTGGCACTGGTTTATTTACTAGTGGTATAGGAAATTTAGCTTTACGAAAAGGTTTAGCTGGTGCTCTTACCAACGTAGGAACACAAGCTTTGTTAGGTCAAAAAATAAATCCTGTATCTGCAGCTGTTTCTGGTTTAACTATTGGTGGTGGACAGTTTTTGAAAGGAGATCCTAACTTTATAGGTCCTAAAACAGGGCTACCTGCAGTTGCAGAAAAAGCTGGAACTTTTTTATCACCAGATAAAATAAGTGGAATGTCAACTCTTGGTGAAATAGGAGCAGCAACCACTACCCCCCTTACAGCAGGAACTACGCAAGCAGCTTTTGAAGAAGCAGAAAAAGCTAATAGAGAATATGATGATTATGTAAGACAACAAGAAGAAGCAGGAGCAGCGGATATTCAATCAAGAAGAGATTACATTACAAGATACATGGGAATGGCAGGATTTGATCAAGCTCAAATTGATGATGCACTATCTCGTTATGGATACAAGACCGGGGGCCGCGTTGGTTTTTCCAGTGGTGGTAGTGAAACATTAGGTGATTCCATACAAGGCATTAAAATTCGTATAATGAAAAATCAAATTATGGACGCCGGTGGAGGTGGTTTCGGTGGAAAAGATTTAGATGATAAAACAGACGATGAAATTATAGAAATATACGAAGGTTTATTTGGTCAGGGCAAAGCAAACGGCGGACGTATTGGTTACAGAATTGGTGGTGGTCCTGTTAAATCATTTATCGCCAAATTATTAGGCTCTGAGCCTAGCGAAGAAGTTTTAAACAAAATGTTTGAAGAACGTAGAAAAGAAATACTTAGTGGTATGTTTGATGCCGAAGCGGGAACTGGTGCTTATTCAATGCAACAAATGCAAGAGGCTAATGATATGGCTACCAAACAAGCCATGCAAGAATTAGAAGAGTTTAAAATGCGTATTGGTATGGAATTAGATAACCCACCCGAAGGTTCTATGAGTGATGATATGATTGATCAGATTATGCAACCTCGAGAAGAGGGTCGTGTTAAAGAAGCAAACGGCGGACGTATTGGTTTAAAAGAAGGTGGAACTGGTGATGTTCTATTTGATGCTTATAGAGATTCCTACGACTATAATATAGGGTACCCTAGTTATGTTCTTCGAAAAGAACAAGAATTTGGTAGTGAGTTATTAGATGATCCTAAGTTCTTTGGTCCTGACTCCATGCTAGATATGATAGATTTTGATAAAGAAAGATTCGGACCAAATTCCCCTATTGCAAAATATTTAAAAAGATTACCCGAAAAGAAAAGAAAAGAAGCATTGAAAAAGTTAAGAGATTTTAGAGCGAATACTGAAGAACGTATTAAACCAGAAGAAGAAAAATATCTTGAGAAAAGAGGTTACATGGCAGACGGTGGTATCATGAACTTAAAAACAGGTGGTATGCCAGCTGAAATGGATTTAAGACCAGGAGGTTTTGTACCGATTGGTGTCAAAGAAAAAGCTGATGATGTTCCAGCTAGATTATCAAAGAATGAATTCGTTATGACCGCTGATGCAGTGAGAGCTGCCGGTGGAGGAAGTGTTAACAAAGGGGCAAAAAGAATGTATGATTTAATGCATAAATTAGAGGCTAGAGTATAATGGCAACAACAGAAACAAGAACACTACCCGCACCGTTTATAGAAGCGGCGGGAACTACATTAACTGAAAAGTTAATACCTGTATTAGGACAGCCTATTGATACTACAGCGTTTGCTCCTACAGTAGCCACACAAGACCCTCTACAAACACAAGCTTATCAACAAGCCGCGGGCCTTGGATCATTTGAACCTTTTCTAGCTCAAGCCGGTGCCGAAGCCACAGCAGCTCAACAACTTACAGGACCTCAAGCTTATCAAGAGTTTATGTCTCCCTATCAACAAGAAGTTATTGATACTTCTCTCGCAGCTCTACAAAGAGAACGTGATATTGCAAGACAACAGATAGGAACACAAGCTGCACAATTAGGAGCTTTTGGCGGTGGCCGACAAGGAGTGCAAGAGGGTGTTTTTGATGCAGAAACAGCTCTGGGTAAAGCTCAATTAGAATCACAACTAAGAGCACAAGGGTTTCAACAAGCACAACAACAAGCACAACAAGCTTTCGCTAATCAACAAGCCTTGTCAACACAACAACAAGGACTAGCACAACTAGCTCCACAATTAGCACAACAACAAATTTCAGGATTACAACAATTAGGTCAGGGACAACAAGCTCAATCACAAGCGATTCTTGATGCTCAAGCAAACGCTGCAAGAGAAGCGGCTTTCGAAGAGCAACAACGATTAGGTTTTGTTGGACAACAATTAACAGGATTGATTGGCGGATACCCTGCTCAAGCAACTTTCCAAACAAGCATGCAACAACCACCTAGTCCACTACAAAGTATTTTAGGTATTGGTGGCGGTGTTGCTAGTATCTTAGGAGCATTGAACACATAATGAGTAGAACTTTAAGAAGACCAATGTTTAGAGGTGGCGGCAAGATCGAGAGCCGCGGAACGGGGATTACATCTGGACTAGACGATAGACCGGGGTACGCGGAAGCTGGTTTAGTAGACATGGACCGTTTGAAATCTGAATCAGAAGCTTTAACTAATCTACAAAAAGAAATGGGAATTTTTTCAGGGCCAGAAGAACCTGCTACAACTTTTGGTTTAACAAGACCAGAACTTCTTAATTTAGCAGCCAGATCTTTTGAGTTTGCTACCAAAGGTGGTGATGAAACTTTTGGACAAAAACTAGCCGGATCTGCTTCAGATGCCCTTGGTGATATATCAGCAAGTATGCAAGCTAGAAAAGAAAAATTCAGAGAACAACAAAGAGAACAAGATTTAATTAAAGCAGGGAATATTCAATCTGTTTATGAACAATTAGGGGAAGAAGCTCAAATTGCTAAAAAAGTAAAATCAGGAGGTGATTATGAAATAGGTTTTAAACTTTCTCAATTAAAAATGGATTATGAAAAAGATTTAGAAAAGTTTAAAGATAATACTGAAAAATTAATAGAGATTAAACAGAAGTATCAAGATGATAGAAATAAGTTAATTACTGGAACAAAGGACGACAAAATAGTTGCAAAAGCTATTTTAGGAGATACTGAATTTGTAAAAAAATTAAAGAGAGACGCGAAAGAAGAACTTAAAAAGAAAGCAGCTAGTAATATGTCCGATAAAGAATTTGACGATTATGTGATAAATAAATTAGATGTGGAAGCCGAGAGACTTTGGTTAACGAGATTAGCAGAATATGCTGTAATGGATCCAAGAGATTTCTTAGAACAAGAATTTTCTAAAGGTGGTAGAGTAGGACTTCAAATGGGGGGAATGTCAAATCAACAACCACAACCGGTTTCTTCAGTAGCAACAAATGAAACAGGAATAAGTTATGATGAAGTTCGAGCAAGACTACCAAAAGAAATTGGTGATGATATAGTTCAATTAGTTGTATCTAGTCCTATGGCTTTAGAAGATTTCGCTTCTATTCAAACTCAATTAGATGTAGATAATTTTAATTCTAAATACAATGTCAACTTAGTATTACCTCAACAGGAGGGATAAAATGAGTTCTTATTCTCCGCTACTAATTCCGAAAGTAGTTTTAGAAAGTGAAACAGTTCAAGATATTTTAAAAGAAAAGTTTCAACCTAAAGCTAAAAAACCAATTGATTGGATTCAAAGTACATTAAGTTTAGGTAAAAAATTTTTAGTTGCAGATCAATAT
>UEXM01001111.1_pt1 | contig 24362 bp, 21 predicted proteins | sample 1796661 | NCBI WGS metagenome assembly UEXM01 (sample SAMEA4772469, study PRJEB27181) | metagenome | reverse complement strand
CACAGGAATTCAATTCAGGTGACTTAGACGAACTGATGGAAACAGCTGCCTTAGTATGGGGAATTCTTAAGAAACATCAAATAAAGACTGAAAACCAATTGCCTGAAATATCGAACCAACTGCAAGACAACTGCCAATTGCTTATAAATTTCTTGGGAAACATAGAAAGAGAGTTTCAAGGGGATGTCTATGAGCTTAAGTTCAGTGCCATATTAGAGCAATATGGAACCGCCCTTGAAGCGACATTCACTTATGAGTTTTCGCAGGGAGATATCTCTAGAATCCAAGTTCTAATAAATGAGCTAAGGGAGAGAATTACTGACATAGACGGGATGGACGAATCTCATAGGCGAAGGTTACTCGCCCGCCTAGAGAAGCTGCAATCTGAGCTGCACAAGAGGGTATCTGATCTGGATCGATTTTGGGGATTGGTCGGAGACGCAGGGGTGGTCCTCGGAAAGTTCGGAACTGACGCAAAACCGATTGTTGATAGGATAAGGGAATTAGCAGGCATCGCATGGAGGACTCAAGCTAGAGCTGAAGAGCTACCAAGCGGCACAGAGCACCCACTAATAGAGAGCGCTGATGAGAAATGAACTCAGAGCCATTAGTCCTTTCAAACCCGTGCTAGACGCTCAAGAGCTACAATATTTTTACATTGCATACCCATAGAGCATCTTCTCAGCGTCCGTAAAATTGAGGTAGAGCCCTGCTAACCTTATAGCCCTCAAATGTGACGACTAGGATGCCCCTTAATCATCGCATGTTAACTACAGTGGCTGTTCCTGTCTCGACAACATTCCCAAGTACATTAGTAGTACGCCAAGCACCGGAAATGGTGGGGCCAAGATCAAGCACAACCGTTTCGCCCTGCTGATAGCTGAATGTACAAAAAACCCCATCGTTGTTTGTGAAGAAACAAGTGCCAACGACAGGCACGGTATTGCCATTAGTCAGAGTAACACCGCCGTTCGACGATAAGTATTGCGTTCCGACATTAATGTCCGCGGACATTTCGGTGACGCCCTGCACTCCACTAATCGACCATCTAACATTGTAATCGGATTGGGCGATGCTCATATTTGATAAGCTAAAGCATATTACTGCGAATGCGATTTTTCTCATTTTCTAAGTTCTCCATGTAAGCCATTTTGTTTAGTTGCGCATCCGATACAACATCTCCAAAAGCAGCGCTTGAAGCTATTGGATTAAACGCAGGTGTTATAGTCACCTAGGCTGTATACCATCTCTCTAGAAGGGGGCGCTATTACCCAATTGGCTATACGCCTTTTTTCGGTTGTCAGCCTCAGGCGGTGACATCAGCTTTAGAGCACCCTAGTTTTATCATCAGAGATGCAATCTTTGTTAAGGCGTCCCGCTTCTCATCTAACATGGAATGCAGCGCGTAATGCTTCGTTGTCACGCTGCCGCCAGCTGAGTGGTTCAAACACCGGCTAATCACGGGGACGTTGACGCCCATCTCTCCGAGCAGAGTCGCAAAAGTGCGCCGGAGGTCATGCGTACTGCACGGCGTAATGCCCGCCCGCACCGACACCCGCTTACAGACCTGCCGCAGACCCCACACAGAGGTGCTGAAGATGGGTCGATCAGGTGCGCGGTTCTCGCAGCAATCTCGTAGCAGCAGCTTAGTGAGTGGTGTGAGAGGCACCAGAAACGGCTCTCCGTTCTTGGTCTGTGGTATCCGTAGAGTGCCATTGTCCCAGTCGATATGCTCAGGCCTGATGCTCAGCGCTTCGCCAGCCCTCAGTCCGGTGGCTAGAATCAACCTCAGGCAGTGCCCGGTGCGCCAGTCGTAGCCGCCTTCATGCAGTACGCGGAAGAATGCTGGCAACTCTGCTTGGGTGAATTTGCGGGACTTGGGCGCTTCCTTATGGACTCTGATGCCGTACACCGGGCTGGCATAGCAGAGGTCTTCGTACTGACCGAAGCGGAACATGGACGAAAGCGTCTCTCTAATTCTGTTGGCCTGCACGGGCGTAGAGTTCTTCAGCGAGTGAATATAGGTCTTTAGCGCTTGTCGCGCTGAATCTACCTCAGTATTGCCGCATACAAGAGGGCTGGTCGCTAAGTCCCGCTGCACCTTGTCCAAGTAAATAGCGTAATTGCGTGCTGTGGCCGGTCGTAGGGTGGCGTGGACATGCTCGTCCATAAACCTCGCGGTGAGCTGGCTGAATGTGACGCCGGGGTAATACAAAGGGCTGGCGAGTGGCTGGGTAACTGGCTGTGCATTGGCTGCGGGCAAGTGGCTATGCTGGCGCTCTACTCCATAAGCCTGACCCGGCGCGGAGGTAGATTGCCTTTGAGAGAGTAGATTCTCACGAGCGACAAGTGCGTGATATTGGAGACGTGCCACATGCAGGTCATCGCCCAAAGGGGTGTCGATGCGTTTACCGTTTGCCTTCTTCCGATGGTAAAAGCGGAGGCTGCCCGATGGCTGGACTTTCACAGAGAATCCCGGAGAGCCGTACTCGACTTGGAAGTAGGGGTATTGGCGAGGTGCGAGTGTCTTCAGAGTGTCTTTAGTGAACAACATTAAGTGCCTCCTAAGGCAAGTTAATGCTGTAACTACTTATTTTACATTAGGTTTCCAGCGGCTTCGGCGTTGGCTTTTAACCAATTGGTCGATGGTTCGAATCCATCACGCCCCACCATTATTCAGAGCCTTACGGATCTGAAAAAATCCTGTCAACAAAACCTCTTTGAATGAAATCCGCAGCCGCGCGGTCAACTCCCGGGATAGCCTCAGACTTATTCAGGGCTGCCGAAGCTATGGTATCATCCGCACTCTTCTTGACAGCGATAAGACAGACTTATGACGCAATCATCTGCACAGGATAACCGGCTGGCTGCCGACACCTTGCTGGTACGTGAATATCTGGCCGAGGTGCCGCACAAACCGGAGCCGGATCCGACGGAGAATCAGCGCTACCGTGACGCCATCAAAGCCCTGCTGAAAGAGCGCAACGCGACTCTGGTGGCGCATTATTATACCGATCCGGAGATTCAGGCGCTGGCCGAGGAAACCGGCGGTATGGTGTCGGATTCACTGGAAATGGCACGCTTTGGCCGCGACTGTGATGCCGATGTGCTGGTCGTGGCGGGTGTGCGTTTCATGGGTGAGACCGCGTCCATTCTCAGCCCGGACAAAACCGTATTGATGCCGACCACGGCAGCGACCTGTTCGCTGGATATCGCCTGTCCCATCGATAAATTTTCTGCATTCTGTGATCAGCACCCGGATCGTGTCGTGGTGGTTTATGCCAATACGTCAGCTGCCGTCAAAGCGCGCGCTGACTGGGTAGTCACATCCAGTATTGCGCTGGATGTGGTTGAGCACCTGCAAGACCAGGGCAAAAAAATTCTGTGGGCGCCCGATCGACATCTGGGGCACTACATTCAGCACAAGACCGGTGCCGACATGATTCTGTGGGATGCCGCGTGTATCGTACATGAAGAGTTCAAGGCCAAGGGCCTGATGGACATGAAGGCTCTGTACCCGGATGCCAAAGTACTGGCGCATCCCGAGTCGCCGTCACCTGTGCTGGCCATGGCCGATGTGATCGGCTCCACCAGTCAGTTGATCAAGGCTGCCGTCGAATTGCCGGAGCAGACCTTTATCGTGGCAACTGACCAGGGTATTTTTTATAAAATGCAGCAACAGGCGCCGGACAAGACCCTGATTGTCGCGCCCACTGCGGGCAATGATGCGAGCTGTCGCAGTTGTGCCAGTTGTCCCTGGATGGGGATGAATTCACTGCAGGCGATGTACGAGTCACTGCGTGATGGCAGCAACCGCATTCAGGTTGACCGTGATCTGGCCGCCAGGGCCATGGTGCCGCTGCAGCGCATGCTGGATTTCTCGCAACAACGACAACTGGCCGTCAAAGGCAAAGCCTGACGGCCGGGCATTAGCTCTGCTGTTCGCGCTGCAGTACTTCCACATCAGTGATGCGTTGGCGCAGACGTGAGATCAGCGGGATGTTTTCTTCGCGGTCATTTTCGATACGCAGGGCGTAGCTCAATTGCTCGCGCGCGCTGCGGAAATCCCCCACCAGAATAAAGTACTCGGCGCGGGCCTGGTGCACCTTGCTGATATCGCCAGCCTGCCCCTGAGTCTCGGCGATCATGTACCACAAGTTGTAATCATCTGGCCGCCGCTGCACGTGGGCTTCCAGAACTCTGACGGCAGCCGCGTAATCCCGGATACCGATCAGCGCACTGGCCCTGGCCATGGTCAGTGGATGGTTGGCAGGATTGATGCGCAGATGGTGATCTATGAAGGGCAGTGCCTCCTGCGGCGCGCCGCTGTCGACGAGAATTTCTGCCTTGCTGGCAACATAGGTAATACGGTTGGGTTCTTTTGCCAGCAGCTGCTCAATCAGTTCCAGGGCCCGATCGAACTGGTCATCCTCCTGGTAGGCCATGGCCAGCCCGTAACGCAGTCCGTCTGTGTTGCTGCTGTCGACATTGTCCTGTAAACGCTGACTGAAGTCCTTGATGGCATTAGCCTTGTTGGGCTCGTAGTGAACTTCCACGCGCGCCCGCATAAGCTGGTATTCCAGATCCGGAGGTGGCAGGCGCTCGGGGTACTGATTGGCGCGGCTGCGCGCATCCGAAACCCGCGATTCAGTCACCGGGTGACTCAACAGGAACTCGGGTGGGCGAGAGGAAAACCGTGACATGGCCACCAGCCGCTCAAACAGGCTTGCCATATCATCCGGGTCGTAGCCGGCGCTGTACAAGGTACGCAGGCCCAGACGGTCGGCTTCGGCTTCGTTCTGCCGGGAAAACCGTAACTGGTTCTCGATGGCCCGGCCCTGGGCCGCCATCACCGCTGCCGGCCCGGCGCTGCTGCCGGCACCCATCAACACCACACTGGCGAGCAGGGTGGCCAGTTCCGGTATGCGCCGTCGCTGCGCGTCTTCAACACTGCGGGCGAAATGCCGCTGGCTGACGTGCGCGAGCTCGTGGGCGATTACCGAGGCGAATTCACCCTCGGTGTGGGCGTTCAGAAACAGGCCGCCGTTGACACCGATGATACCGCCGGGTGCGGCAAACGCATTCAGCGCCGGGCTGTCAATGATGACAAATGCCAGCCGGTAGTCCTGCAGGTCACTGTGTACCGCCAGGTTGTGGGTAAAATTGACCAGGTAGTCGTTGAGCAGGGGGTCGCTGATGGTGGGCGCACTGCGGCGCACCGAGCGCAGAAAGTTCCGGCCCATCTGGTATTCTTCCTCCAGCGAGTAGATGCCGGAAATACGGTCCCCCAGCGTGGGCAGCTGGGACTGACTCAGCCCCGGCACCGGAGCGCTCAGCAGCAGAATGCTGGCTGCCAGCGAGGTAATCTGACGAAATGTGCGCATACTTGACCGTTTGCTGATAAAGACGACATGCCTGATTAGATAGACCGATAATAACACAAATAATTCCGTGGGCTGCTCGATCCCGGGGGCAGACAGTGATGTCTGCAACACAGTGCTATGCAGGGCTTCCCATTGCTTGATAAAATGCGCGGCTATGGGAACTCATGCTGATGAAGAACTGGACGTCACCGGGCTGCAATGCCCGATGCCTCTGCTGAAAGCCAAGCTGGCGCTGAATGCGCTGTCGCCGACACAGGTATTGAAGGTTGTGGCCACAGACCCCGGCTCCGAGCGCGACTTTTATGCCTTTGTGCAGCAAAGCCGACACCGGATTCTGGCCTTCGAAAAGCACGCTGAAACCTACAGTTACTGGATACAGAAGGGCTGAGTTGACCATGCGCAATTTTTTCAAGGGATTTGTGGATCGCTATTTTCATGATGAAGAAGCGGTCATCTTTACCCTGATACTGCTGACCGCCCTGGTGGTCCTGCTGACCATAGGCTCCATAATTGCGCCATTGATCGCAGCGCTTATTCTCGCCTATCTGCTGCAAGGCCTGGTCGGCACCCTGCAGCGACTGGGGCTGAGCTATTTTCTGGCGGTCGTTATCGTTTATGCGCTGTTTATCAGCACGTTTTCCGCGGTGTTGCTGCTCCTGCTGCCGCAGGCCTGGCGGCAGGCTGCGTTGCTGGTGAACGAGCTGCCACGGCTGATCAGTGAAGGGCAGTCGTTATTGTTGTTGTTGCCGGAGAGCTACCCCAATCTGCTGACAGAAGTGCAGATCCAGGAGTTCATCCGCGGGCTGCGCGGCGAGCTGGCCCTGTTCGGACAGTATGTGGTGTCGTACTCCATTGCCAGTATTCCCAACATCTTTTCCTGGCTGATCTTTATCATCCTGGTGCCGGTGCTGGTATTTTTCATGATGAAAGACAAAGTGGTGCTGGTGTCATGGGTGGCCGGTCTGTTACCCCGGCACCGGCCTCTGATGCGCAAGATATGGCAGGAAATGGACCTGCAGGTCGCCAACTATGTCCGCGGCAAAGCACTGGAAATCGTGATTCTGGGTTTTGTCAGCTACATTGCTTTTATGCTGATGGGAATGAATTACTCATTGCTGTTGTCTATTCTGGTAGGCCTGTCAGTGATCATTCCGTTTATCGGGGTCGCCGTGGTGGCCGTACCGGTGGCCGCTGTGTCTTATGCGCAGTGGGGCATGGGCAGTGAGTTCGTCACCATCATGGCGCTGTATACCGTGATTCAGCTGCTGGATGCCAATGTTCTGGTGCCAATCATATTCTCGGAAACGGTTAACCTGCATCCGGTGGCGATCATCGCGGCAGTGCTGGTATTCGGGGGGTTGTGGGGGCTGGCCGGGGTGTTTTTTGCCATTCCGCTGGCGACGTTGATCAAGGCGATCATCAATGCCTGGCCGACCCATCAGGATATGGGCGGCCCCTGACCGCTGGTGTTGGCGGACACCGGCGTTTTTCCCTGGCGGCGCGCTGTGGTAGAGTCTGCTGCCGGAGCCGGCACACACTGATGGCGCGAAGGTTCTTTTAACGGTTTCTGGTCGAGTTTAGTCGATTCAAGTTGAGGTTTGCATGATTCAGGGCAGTATTGTTGCCATCGTTACACCCATGTTGCCCAATGGCGATATAGATTACCCGGCATTCGACCGATTGCTGGAGTGGCATGTTGAAAGCGGTACCGATGCCGTCGTGGTGGTGGGTACCACCGGCGAATCGCCGACGCTGGATATGGATGAACACACGGCCGTCATCGCCCGCTGTGTCAAAACCATCAATGGCCGTATCCCGGTTATCGCGGGCACCGGTTCCAATTCCACCAGTGAAGCAATCTATTATACCCAGGCGGCCAAGGAGCATGGTGCTGACGCCTGCCTGCTGGTCACGCCCTATTATAACAAGCCCAGCCAGGAAGGCCTGTATCAGCACTTCAAAACCATCGCGGAAAGCGTCGACATCCCACAGATTCTGTACAACGTGCCATCGCGCACTGGCTGCGACCTGTTGCCGGAGACGGTAGACCGGTTGGCCGATCTGCCCAACATCGTGGGTATCAAGGAAGCCACGGGTGATCTTGATCGTGGCCGGCATGTCATCAGTTTGTGCGCTGAGCGTATCGCCATATACAGCGGCGATGATGCCACCGCCATGGATCTGATTCTGATGGGTGCCAAAGGCAATGTGTCAGTCACTGCCAATGTTGCGCCGGCGCAGATGCATGAAATGTGTCGTTTGGCACTGGCCGGTGACAGCGAGAAAGCCAGCCTGCTAAACGCCAGACTGGCGGGCCTGCACAACGCGCTGTTTCTGGAGTCCAACCCGGTGCCGGTCAAATGGGCATTGCTGGAGCTGGGATATATCCAGAACGGCATCCGTCTGCCGCTGATGCCTTTGAATGACGCGTATCGAATTCCGGTCCGTGAAGCGATCCGGCACGCCGGACTAGATTAATTCGTCACAGGTTGAAACCATGTTGTCAGTAAGTACACAAGTAGATAAATTCAAAATGTTACGCACCCTGACCGTGCTGGTGGTGGCGACCAGTGTCAGTGCCTGTTCCTGGCTGGGTATTGGCGGCGAAGAAGGCTGGTTGCGCGATCGCCAGGACGAATATTTGCGTGCCGAAATCACGCCGCCCATGCAGATTCCGTCAGAGCTTGACAGTTACACCATCGACGAGCTGTATTACATTCCTGAAGAAGCGCCGGGCGATCGTGCCCTGTATATCGTGCCGCCGGCGCCCAAGCCCATCGATTCCCGGGTTCGTGAAGGCGTGGTAGTCCAGCGTTTCGGTGAGCGCGCCTGGATCGTGATTGGTGCCACCAGTGGCCAGGTCTGGCCGCGGTTGCGCGATTACTGGTCGACCGAAGAGGTTGCCCTGAGCAGTGAAAACGCTGAGGCCGGACTGCTGGAAACGGTCTGGTTGCCGCAATCGGATACCAATCTGCGCCACAAATACCAGGTTCGGGTAGAGCCCGGTCTGCATGCCGGCAACTCTGAAATTTATGTGCGCCATGTCAGCGACAATGGCGGCAGCGCGGCCAATGAGCCGGCGCAATTCCCGGAAGAGTCGGACAGTCAGGAGCGGGAGAACACCATTCTGGCGTCCATTTCGCTTTATCTGGCCGATCGCACTGATATTTACCGTGCCTCATCAGTGTCCATGCTGGCAGGCAGCATTGAAGCCCTGGGTAAGGCCCGGGTGGTCACTGCCGGTGCCGGCGATACACGACTGGAACTGAGGCTGGATCTGGAGCGTGCCTGGAGTCAGCTCAATCAGGCCATCAACAATGCCAACATTGAGGTGCTCAACGCTGATCGTGATGCGCAGCGCTTCCAGGTGGCATTCTCCGGCGCCGAAGAAGAGGAGGATCCCGGCTTCTTCGGCCGTCTTTTTGGCGGCGGTGATGACGCTGAAGTGATCAATTTTGATATCACTGTGGCGGAAACCGAACAGGGCATCAGTGTGCGGGCGGTGCCGTCGTCGGGACAGTCTGCGCCCTACGAACAGGATCTGTTGATTCGCACGATCAACGATAATCTCATCTGACGGTGTTAATGCCAGACTCAGTGCCGCTGCTTCTCGCCCTCGGTCTGGCAGGGGCAGCCTTGCTGCTGGGGGCGTTGGTAGCCGGGTTGAGTCTGCGTATGCGCTACCGCGATCGTATCGTGGAGTTGCAGACTCTGCTGCAGCAGGAACAATCCCGGGCCCAGGAAAAGCTGGTGGTGCTGACGCAGGCGCGTGAGGAGATGCGTGCCCAGTTTCGCGTGCTGGCCAGTGATGTGCTGGATGAGAAAACCCGCCGTTTTACTGAAACCAGTCGCCAGGGCCTGGGCGATATTCTGTCGCCACTGCAGGAAAAAATCAGCCGATTCGAGAAAAAGGTGGACGAGACCTACAACCGCGAGGCCCGGGAACGGTTTTCGCTGGAAAAGGAAATCAAAAACCTGCAGGTACTCAATGCACGTATCAGTGAAGACGCCATCAATCTGACGCGGGCATTAAAAGGCGAAAGCAAAACCCAGGGTGCCTGGGGCGAGTTCATTCTGAGCTCGATACTGGAAGCTTCCGGGCTGGTCGAGGGCCAGCAGTACGAAACCCAGCGTAGTCTCGATGCGGCCGGTGACGATCACTCGGCGAACGGCAACGTGCGGCGCAGCCAGCCTGATGTGTTGGTGTATCTGCCTGACAATCGCCAGGTGATAGTGGATGCCAAAGTGTCACTGACCGCCTACGAGCGTTACTGTTCGGCAGAGAATGCTGATGATCAGGCGGAGTATCTGCGTCAGCATGTGTTGTCTCTGAAAACCCATATCCGCCAGCTCAGTGACAAACAGTATCAGCATCTGCCGCAGGTGAATTCACTGGATTTTGTGCTGTTATTTGTGCCCATTGAGCCGGCGTTTTCGCAAGCGCTGCAGCACGAACCGCAGCTGTTCAATATTGCTTTTGAGCGCAATATCGTACTGGTTGGGCCGTCAACATTGCTGGCGACCCTGAGAACCATTCACAACATCTGGCGTTACGAACAGCAAAGCCGCAATGCCCAGGATATTGCCCGCCGCGCCGGCGCGTTGTACGACAAGTTTGTCAGTTTTGTCGCCGACATGGATGATCTGGGCCGGAAACTGGATGCCGGTCAGCGCAGTTATGACGCGGCCATGAACAAATTGCAAAGCGGCAAAGGCAACCTGATCAGTCGTACCGAGCGTCTGAAAACACTGGGCGCCCGCGCCACCAAACAACAGAACGCCGAACGCCTGGAGCGGGCGCTGGAAAACGATACCGGGGATGATGAAAACGATGAGCACGCGCAATAACAGCAGTGAAGAGCTGAGTCGGGAGCTGGAGGCATTCTTGCTTTGTCCGACCCCGGCTGCCTGGCTGCAATGGGCTCTGCAGAACCAGACCCTGTTGCTGATCGACCATGCCAATTGTGAAAAAAAAGCGGCCTCCAATGCCATGGGACTGATGTATCGGCACGTGGCGTACACGGATTTGCTGATCAAGATGTCACAGCTTGCGCGCGAGGAGCTACTGCATTTTGAACAGGTGGTCGGCCTGATGGCCGGGCGCGGCATTGTTTATCAACGCATCGGGCCATCGCGTTATGCGGCCGGCCTGCGCGAGCACATGCGCACCGACAAACGCGAAGAAATCCTGACTGACAGCCTTATCGTCGGCGCCATCGTCGAAGCACGTTCGTGTGAACGCTTTGCCAAACTGGCGCCATTGCTGGACAAGGAGCTGGGCAAATTCTATCTTAGTCTGTTGCGTTCCGAGGCGCGGCATTACAAGGACTATCTGACGCTGGCGGCGAAGTACACGGCGGAAGATATCACGTCACGCGTGCAACATTTTCTTGCCGTGGAGAAACAGCTGATAGAGTCAGAGGATGACGAGTTTCGCTTTCACAGTGGTGTGCCCGTCAGGGCAGGCTCTAGTCAGCACACTGAGCCGGCCTGATCAGGTTCTGCCCCAGGCGTTGTGCCAGGGTATCGAGCTGTTGGCAGGGGATGTTGTGATTGCCGGTCAGCACGGCGCTGGTCAGAGATGACACCGCCAACAGGCCGGATATGTCATTCAGGGCATTGTTGGGTGCATTGACTGAACTCAGCCGGCGCAGGCGGCGCAACTCGTCCAGGTGCTCAAGCTGGTTGCCGGCCAGGTCCAGATAACGCAGATTCTCCAGTTGCCCGATACCGCCCAGTGTCTCAATTTCCAGCGCCGGACAGGCAAGGATCTGTACATCATCGGCACCGGCCAGTTCGCCGTCACGCAGGGCCACATTGATGCAGCTTTGCAGACCTGCATCAGCTACCGTGACGACATGGCCGGGGCGCGGGTCATACAGCACCTGTTCGTTGACGCTGACCGAGAACTTGCGGAAACAGCCGGCGAGCAGCACACAGCCCACTGCCAGCGTGATTATTGCCAACAGGCGCAAGCGCGAGGCGTGGCCCGCAAAGGCGGATATTCTGGTTGAGTGTGGCGGCTGACAGAAATGCATGGCAGTGACAGGTCCGTGTGACGGCAATAGGCTTGAGACAGAAAGCATACGGCCTGTCAGGCGATCTGTACACTGGAAATCAGCCCGCAGTCGGTTTAGTATGCTCGCCGTTAAATGAATTTCTTACCAAGACGGGATGAAACTATGAAAAGTATTCGTGTCACGGGCCTGAGCCTGGCGGTGTCACTGGCTGTACTGGGTGGTTCTGTGCAGGCACAGGATCTTGATCTGACCGACGAACGCACTCAGATCAGCTACAGCATAGGCGTCAATATCGGACAAAACCTGGTTATGCAGGGGTTGACCGCAGATATCGACATGGATGCCTTTATGGCGGGTCTGGGCGATATCGTTGCCGGCGAACCACAGCTGAGCGAAGATCAGATGATGCAGGCGCTGACCAATTACCAGCAGGAACTGATGGACCGGCAGCAGGCCGAACAGGACGCAGCTCGTGCGGAAAGCGAGGCCTACCTGGCCAGCAATGCGCAGGCTGAAGGCGTGGCAACAACGGCGTCCGGTTTGCAGTATATGGTGCTCGAGTCCGGCGATGAAGGTGGCGTGTCACCGCAGCCGACCGATTCTGTGCTGGCGCATTACGAAGGTCGCTTCGTCAATGGTGATGTTTTCGACAGCTCGATCGAGCGCGGCGAACCGGCACAGTTCGTGCTGAATCAGGTCATTCCCGGCTGGACAGAAGGTCTGCAGTTAATGCAACCGGGCGACAAGTGGCGCCTGTTTATCCCATCGGATCTGGCTTACGGTCCGAATGGCTCGGGCCCGATCCCGCCGCACGCAACACTGATTTTTGATGTCGAGTTGCTTGAAGTCAATCCCTGATCGCAAGCACACCTATTTCCCCCCGGGGACAGGACAATCGTGGAAAAACATTCGTTTAATGAAGGACTGCTGCAGTTTCTGCAGCAGTCACCGACGCCGTTTCATGCTGTGCAAACCATGCAATCCACCCTGCACAAGGCCGGGTTCGAATTGCTTAATGAGGAGGACACCTGGCACCTAAAGCCAGGTGGCCGCTATGTTGTTCAGCGCAATGGCTCATCCATTATTGCCTTTACCCTGGGTCAGGGTGATCCCGCCGAATCCGGGTTCCGGATGAGCGGGGCGCACACCGACAGTCCCTGCCTCAAACTAAAACCCAATGCAGTGATGCCACCCAATCCGCAAACCGGCGGCGCCCTGCAGTTTGCCGTTGAGGTCTACGGCGGGATGTTGATGGCGCCCTGGTTTGACCGGGATCTGTCATTGGCGGGCAGGGTCGAGTATCGCCTGGGCGACGGATCACTGGGATCCGCGTTGCTGGACTGGCAGCGGCCGCTGGCGACCGTGCCCAGCCTGGCCATTCACCTGGATCGTGAAGCCAACAGCAACCGTACCATCAACGCGCAAAAGGATCTGCCACCGGTGCTGGCGCTGCAAACCTCGGCCGCCGATTTTGATTTCCAGGACTGGATCATTAACGCCTTGCGCGAGCAACAGGGCGTCGACAATGTCGACAGCGTGCTGGCGCACGAGTTGTACTTCTACGATACACAGGCTCCGGCCATGATAGGGCTGCATGAAGACTTTATCGCCTCCGCGCGGCTGGACAATCTGTTGAGCTGTTATGTGGGACAGCAGGCTCTGCTGACAGATAATACGGCACCGGCAGAGAGCTTTGCCTTGCTGGTATGCAATGACCATGAAGAAGTAGGCAGCAATTCTGCCTGCGGTGCGCAGGGTCCGTTCCTGCGTTCGGTGCTGGCGCGCATCAGTGCGCAGCTGGGCAGCGGTGACGCGGCCGAGTCTGTGGAGCGCATGACACGGCGCTCGCTGTTCCTGTCCATAGACAACGCCCATGGGCTGCACCCCAATTTTGCTGACAAACACGATAACAATCACGGCCCGTTGCTGAATCAGGGACCGGTTATCAAGGTCAATGCCAACCAGCGCTATGCCACCAACAGCCGCACTACCGCGCTGTTCAAAGCCCTGTGCGAGCAGACCGGGGTGCCGGTGCAAGCGTTTGTTGTTCGCAGCGACATGGGTTGTGGCAGTACTATCGGCCCCGTCACCGCTGCCGGACTCGGTGTCGAGACCATTGACATCGGTGTGCCTACCTATGGCATGCATTCGATTCGGGAGCTGGCGGGCAGTGATGATGCCTGGTATCTGGCGCGCGTCGTCAAACGCTTCTTTCAATCCTGAGTCAGCGCTTTGCCTGATTGTGCTGCCGTCGTCGCTGGCGCCGGATAAAGCGTATCGGGGATACACATTCAGCCAGAGCCAGCGGCAGGGGACTGGCTTCACCCACGGCCAGGCAGGCAATATGCTCGGCCAATACCGGGCAGCTTGCCGTGCCGTGTGACCCATGACCGGTGGTAATATACAGGCCGGGCAGCGGCGCCGGGTCTGTCAGTGTCTTAGCCGGATCGTGGGGGGGCAGGTGTTGAGTGCCGCCGTACCGGGTTTCCGGTAAATCCGGATCCGGAACGCTGCCGGCAATGGGCATATAGTCGCCCGAGCTACCCCGGATACTCGCCCGGCCGCGCAGCTCAGCGGGGGCATCCAGCGCCAGTTGATCACGAACCAGTGCCGATTTTTCCAGATTTCCGACCTGCTCTTCTGCTGTCAGTTCCGTGCCGACACTGCCCTTGACATAACTGGCGCCGATGCAATGTTGTCCGTTGCTGCTTAGTGGAGCCAGGTATCTTTCGCTGCAAACCACCATCTTCAGATCAGAACTCTGGCTGCTGGCCGGCACCTCGGTGATCTGTCCGCGTAGCGGGGATACCGGGTATGACGCGGTTTGCCGGAAGTCACGTGCTGCATAGCTGTTGGCAACAATCAGAATATCGCTGTCAGTCAGCTGTCGGTGCTGATCATCCAGTGTTTGCCAGCGTCCGTCCTGGTTTTCAATAGCGACAACACGAATGCCACGGCGCACCGTGATTAGCGGGTGATCAAGGCAAACGCGGCAGGTGGCGGCCGGGTTCAGCCAGCCTCCACGAGGTTGCAGGTAACCGTCCTCCGGCAAACGAATGCCGCTGATTGCCTGCGTCTGAGCGGCGCTCACCTTGTGCAGTAGTTGCGCCGGATAGTGCGAATAGACAGCGCCGTCAACTGTCGCTGCCGCTTTGCCGCTTTGATGCCGGGTGTTGGTATAGGCGCTGTCCAGCGTCAGTACGCCACAACTGTGCCAATCAATGGCATTGTTGCTGATCCGCGCCAGTTCTTCGTAGTAGCGCAGCGCATACAGGTAGCTGTGCAGATGAAATTGCCAGTGGGTATCGGCCTGCTTGTTCAGCCGCATTTGCACAACGGCCTGCGAATTGCCCGATGCACCTTGTGCGATATCAGCCAATTGTTCCAGTACCGTCACCGTTACACCGCGGCCGGCCAATGCCCTGGCAGCAGTCGCCCCTGCCAAACCGGCGCCGATAACGACTGCGCTTTGCCTGCGCTGCGCGTCAGGGGTGTCATCAGGAGTGCCATCAAGGGTGTCATCATCTCCGGCTTTGCGGGCGAACAGCATCTGGCGTTTGTTGCCGAAGCCCTGACGCTTCTCCACAGCAAAATTCAACTCGCGCAGCGCTCTGACCACACGTCCGGTCACACTGTAGCTACTCAGGGTGGTGCCGGTCCTGCTGAGTCCGGCGATACAGTCCAGGATATCCTGACTCCATAGCTCGGGGTTGTGCGCCGGCGTGAAACCGTCAAGAAACCAGGCATCGACACCGGCACCCGGGCTGCACTGCTGTTGCAGCAGGGCCAGTGCGTCTCCGTAGTACAGATCCAGCAAAACGGCAGGGGCCCGATCATCGTTAGCGCGCAGTATCAGACGGTGATAACCGCCGCTGTGGTCGGGATAGTGTGCAAGCAGTTCGCTGCTCAGGTCGGCAAGCTCCGGCCATTGCAACAGCGCCTGCTGCAATGCTGCATGGCTCAGCGGGTGTTTTTCACAGCTGATGAAATGCAGTCGTAAACGCTGACAACCGGTCTGTTGCCACAGGCGCCAGCAGCTCAGGAAATTGAGGCCAGTGCCAAACCCCAGTTCCGCGACAGTAAAGACGCCCGGATTGACCTGCTGTTCTGCTGCCAGCCATCTTGCCTGCAGGTCATTGGCGCGCAGAAAAACGTGTTCGGTTTCGGCCAAACCACCCTGACGGGAAAAATACACGTCATCGTAGGTCGGAGAGAAGGGCGCGCCGTCATCCTGCCAGGTGATGTGAGCGTTCTGGATGTCACTGGGTTGGGTCATGCCGGCGATTGTACCGTATTTGGGTGAGGCACCGCTGTGCGAAACAATCGCCGTGTGAAATGCGCGGCTGAGTGGTGTAAAATGCCGCTCTTGTGATTTTCGCCCGACGACAGACAGGATATTTCATGGAAATTAGCCCTTTACTCCATAAAATCAAAGACTTTACCGAGCGTACCGATACGCTCAGGGGGTATCTTTGACTACGACACCAAAAAGGAACGGCTGACCGAAGTCGAGCTGGAGTTGGGCGAGTCGACGGTTTGGGACAATCCCGAACTGGCGCAGGCGCTGGGCCGCGAGCGCTCGAACCTGGAAAACGTGGTGGGCACCATCGATCGGTTGTACACCGGACTGGCTGACAACAGCGAGTTGTTGCAGCTGGCCAAAGAGGAGAGCGACGCCGACCTGCAGGCGGAAGTGGAGTCTGAACTCAATGCTCTGGAAGTTGAGCTTAATGGTCTGGAATTCCGTCGCATGTTCTCCGGTAAAATGGACGCCAACGGTGCCTATCTGGAAATTCAGGCCGGCTCCGGCGGCACCGAAGCGCAGGACTGGGCCGAGATGCTGATGCGTATGTATATGCGTTGGGGTGAAGACAAGGGCTTTGCGGTTGAGGTGATGGACGTGTCTTCGGGCGAAGTCGCCGGCATCAAGGGCGCAACCCTGCATTTTGGTGGTGAGTATGCGTTTGGCTGGTTACGTACTGAAACCGGTGTTCACCGTCTGGTCAGAAAATCGCCCTACGACTCCGGCAATCGTCGCCATACCTCGTTCAGCTCGGTGTTTGTATCACCGGAAATTGACGACGATATCGAGATTGATCTGGATATGTCGCAGGTCCGTGTGGACACTTTTCGCTCCAGCGGCGCCGGCGGCCAGCACGTCAATACCACTGACTCGGCCATTCGTCTGACACACGAACCCACCGGCATTGTCGTGCAGTGTCAGAACCAGCGTTCACAACACAAGAACAAGGATCAGGCCATCAAACAACTGAAGGCCAAACTCTACGAGCTGGAAGAACTCAAGCGCAAGGAAGAAGCGCAGGCCGTGGAAGCAGAAAAGTCCGACATCGGCTGGGGCAGTCAGATTCGCTCCTATGTGCTGGACCAGTCCCGTATCAAGGATCTGCGCACCAATGTGGAAAATACCAATACCGGCGCCGTACTTAACGGCGACCTGGACCGTTTTATTGAAGCCAGTTTAAAAATGGGATTGTGATCAGATGACCTCCAGCAACGACCAGACCGCAACAACCGGTGCCGATCAGGCTCTGAACGCGCAGGAAGAAAACAAGCTGATTGCCCAGCGCCGGGACAAGCTGCACGCCATCCAGGCCAAACGCAATGCGTTCCCGAATGACTTCCGGCGCGACACCCTGGCCAGCGAGATTCACGCCGAATTTGCCGACACCAGTCGTGAAGACCTGGAAAAGCTGGCACGCCAGGTCAAAGTGGCCGGACGTCTGGTGCGTCAACGGGGTCCGTTCTCGGTGATACAGGATGTCAGTGATGCACTGCAGCTTTACGTTAATCACAAGGCCCTGTCGCCGGAACAGATGGAAGAAATCAAAGGACTTGATCTGGGGGATATCGTTGGCATTGAGGGCGAAGTCTTTCGCACGGGAAAAGGTGAGCTGACAGTCAATGTCAAATCGCTGCAGCTGCTGACCAAGGCGCTGCGTCCGCTGCCCGACAAATGGAAAGGCCTGTCTGACACCGAAGTGCGTTATCGCCAGCGTTATGTTGACCTGATCGCCAATGAGGAATCACGTCGCACTTTCATGCTGCGCTCGCAACTGGTCAACAGTATGCGCGATTACTTTCATCGGCACCGTTTCATGGAAGTGGAAACGCCGATGATGCAGGTTATTCCCGGTGGTGCCACCGCCAAGCCTTTTGTGACGCATCACAATGCGCTGGATCAGGCCATGTATTTGCGCATTGCGCCGGAGCTCTATCTGAAGCGTCTGGTCGTAGGCGGATTTGAGCGCGTGTTTGAAATCAATCGCAACTTCCGTAACGAAGGTCTGTCGACACGACACAATCCGGAATTCACCATGGTGGAGTTCTATCAGGCCTACGCCGACTATCATGACCTGATGGACTTTACCGAAGATATGTTCCGTACCATCGCCATGGAGGTGCTCGGTACCACCAGGCTGACCTATCAGGGGCTGGAGATCGACTTTGCCGAGCCCTTTACGCGTTTGCCCGTGAAGGATTCCATTTTGCAATACTGCCCCGAGGTGAAGCCGGAGCAGCTTGAAACCCGCGAGGCAGCGGCCGCACTGGCGCAGTCCTATGGCATCAAGCCCGAAGCAGGTTGGGGCGTGGGCCGCATCGTGATGGAAATATTTGACGAGAAAGTCGAGCATCATCTGTTGCAGCCAACCTTCATCACCGAATACCCCACCGAGGTGTCACCACTGGCACGGCGCAATGACCACAACCCTGAGGTCACTGACCGCTTTGAACTGATCATTGGCGGCCGCGAACTGGCCAACGGTTTCTCCGAGCTGAATGATGCCGAAGATCAGGCCCTGCGGTTCCGTGAACAGGTCGATCAAAAAGACGCCGGTGATGATGAGGCCATGCATTACGATGCCGATTACATTACCGCGCTGGAATATGGCATGCCGCCGACAGCGGGCGAGGGCATTGGTATTGATCGTCTGGTCATGCTGTTTACCGATGCACCGTCGATCAAGGATGTGCTGCTGTTTCCGCATATGCGCCCGCTCAAAGAATCGTAATGCCACGCGATATTCAGCTGGAGGCATCCTGGAAAGATCTGCTGGCGGATCAGTTTGATCAGGATTATATGCAGGCGCTGCGACGTTTTTTGCAGGCTGAGAAACAGCAGGGCAAACAGATTTATCCGGCCGGTGCGGACATTTTTAATGCCCTGAACAGCACGCCGTTTGCGCAGGTGAAAGTTGTCATTCTGGGGCAGGATCCGTATCACGGTCCGGACCAGGCCCACGGCCTGTGTTTCTCGGTGCGACCGGGTGTAGCGTTGCCGCCGTCACTAAAGAACATCTACAAAGAAATACACGCCGACCTGGGTCTGCCCATCGCCCGCAGCGGCTGTCTGGACGCCTGGGCGCGACAGGGTGTTTTGTTATTGAATTCAGTGCTGACTGTTACTGCCGGCCAGGCGGCGTCGCACCAGGGCAAGGGCTGGGAAGTCTTCACCGATAGAGTGATCAGTGTGCTGAACGAACATGGGCGGAATCTGGTGTTCCTGTTGTGGGGCAGCTACGCGCAGCGCAAAGGTGCCATGATTGATCGCGAGCGGCACCTGGTATTGCAGTCGCCGCACCCCTCGCCGTTGTCTGCCCACCGCGGATTTTTTGGCAACCAGCATTTTTCCCGCGCCAATGCCTGGTTGTGTGAACACAATAAAACGCCTATCGACTGGCGAGTGGAGTAACTGATGAGCGACGCCCTGGTACTCAAAGACAGCAACAGCGATGCACGATGCCTGATTATCGGCGCCAGCCATGCCGGGTCTCAACTGGCAGTGAACCTGCGCAAAAATGGTTGGACCGGAGAAATCGTTCTGCTCGGTTCCGAATCGCAGCTGCCGTATCACCGGCCACCTTTGTCAAAAACCGTGATGGCGGGCAGTAAAACGCTGGACAATATTCTGCTGCGCCCGGAAGCCATGTATGCCAGCAATGATATTACGCTGCGTCTGGCGAGCGATGTGGCCAGTATCATGCCGGAGCAGAAACAGGTTGTGCTTGCCGGCGGTGAAACCCTGACATACGACAAACTGGCACTGTGTACAGGTGCCCGGCCCATCAAATTACCGCTCGGTGATGGTCTGGACGGGGTGTGTTATCTGCGCAGCTACGCTGATGTCGAAACCATCAGGCAACAGCTTGAGGGCAAACAGCGCGCTGTGGTCATTGGTGCCGGTTACATCGGCCTGGAGGCGGCAGCGGTGATGACGCAGCTCGGTCTGCAGGTTACCGTGCTGGAACGCGAGGACCGGGTGCTGCAGCGGGTTACCGGTGAGCAAGTGTCACAGTACTTCACCGATCTGCATCGCTCCCATGGCGTTGAAATCGTCTGTGGCGCCGAGGTCACCGGTATCAACGGGCAACATGTCGTCGATTCAGTTCATTGCGCCGATGGCAGCAGCTATCCGGCCGATATCGTCATTGTCGGCATTGGCGTGACACCGGAAACCAGGCTGGCACAGGACGCCGGTCTGAGAATCGAGAACGGTGTTTATGTCGATGAATACTGCCGTACCAGCGACGCGGATATTTATGCTGCCGGCGATTGTGCCTCGTATCCGGATGCGCGCTATCAGCGTCGGGTGCGGCTGGAATCCGTGCAGAATGCGAATGATCAGGCGCGCATTGCCGCCATCAATATTTGCGGTGGTAACGCTGTCTACCAGGTCACGCCATGGTTCTGGTCTGATCAGTTTGATATCAAATTGCAGTCAGTGGGTTTGTCAGATGGTTTTGATGAGGCGGTACTTGACGGCAGTCTTGATCCGGCTGATGCCGGGGGCTTTGTGATTCAGTATCTGCGCGCTGGCAGGTTGATTGCAGCTGACTGTGTCAGGCGCCCGAAAGACTTCATGGCGCTGAAGGCAAAGCTATAACGTCAGACGCCGGTGTAAATGCAGCCGCTGGTGCAGGTTTCGCGAATTTCGATGCGACACAGTTCGGGCAGCAGGGGCTCTAGTTGTTGCCAGATCCAGCGCGCAATGTTCTCGCTGGTCGGATTGGCCAGTCCTTCGATGTCGTTCAGATAGTGGTGATCGAGCTGTTCCCAGACTGGTTTGAACGCTTTTTTAATATCACCAAAATCCATGACCCAGCCGCTGTGTTCGCCCACCGGACCACTGACCACTATCGTCACCTGAAAGGAGTGACCGTGCAGTCGTGCGCACTTGTGTCCGGCCGGTACATTGGGCAGGCGGTGTGCTGCTTCGAAGGTGAATTCTTTGTAGATTTCCATAGGGCGGCAAGTCTAACGCCAGCCTTGCAACTTGTACAGAGGCGGCGCATGCCCGGCATCATGATGGTTGTTATTAAATCTTAACATTTTGTTTGACATGCCAGCTCAAGTCGGTAAAATGCGCGTCACTCAACACAGCGGGTTGTTAGCTCAGTTGGTAGAGCGTCGCCCTTACAAGGCGAATGTCGGGGGTTCAAATCCCTCACAACCCACCAACAAATGGCTCGTTGTTAACGTCATTTGATGTTAAAGTGTTGCGCTACCGTGGACCGGTAGTTCAGTTGGTTAGAATGCCGGCCTGTCACGCCGGAGGTCGCGAGTTCGAGTCTCGTCCGGTCCGCCATTATTATGTGTTCCTGTTGTCAGCCTGGCTGGCAACAGGTTTCACACTCCCGGCACTACCCCCTCCCCAAGAAGCAACTTAAGCAAACAACGTACGCGAAAAAGCACCCGAAAAAACTAAAGTCAATTCTGCTTTTGTACCCACACATGCCGTTACGCCTTACGGACTGTCTGTCATGATAACCAGCGACCACATCTGCGTTCAGCCTGTGCACGATGACTTACTGTTGCAACATGATGTCAGCCTGCGGCTGGTCAGATTTGATCTGGCGCACCCAATGGTGGGTGGTAACAAATGGTACAAGCTGCAGCAAAACCTGACGCTGGCCCGCGAACAGGGTGCGACGCGACTGCTCAGTTTTGGCGGCGCCTATTCCAATCATATTTACGCTTTGGCCGCAGCCGGCGCAGAGTCCGGATTCGACACATGTGGCGTCATCCGGGGCGAACTGGTGACGCCATTGAATGCCACGCTGGCATTTGCCCGCGCCAGGGGTATGCAATTGATTCCGGTCAGTCGCACCGATTACCGACGTCGCAGTGACCAGGACTTCGTGGACGAACTGCGACAGCTTTATGGTCCGTTTTATCTGATTCCCGAAGGCGGCGCCAATGAGGCGGGCGTGCGTGGTTGCCAGGCCATGGCGACAGAACTGGCGGCGCGGGTGCCTGATCTGGATAACTGCGAAATTGCGCTGGCCTGCGGCACCGGCACCACGCTGGCGGGTCTGCTCAGCGGTCTGCGATTGCTGCGGCGCTCCCGGTTGTCGTCTCTGCCGCCTTCTGTGCTTACCCCTCAAACGGCCGTGCCGCGACCGTTTGTCCGTGGCATCGCCGTGCTCAAGGGGGCTGACTTTTTGCGTGCTGACATTAATAGCTGGCTGGCGCGACTGGATTCATCCACCACTGACCAGGACTGGTGCCTGGAAACGGCCTATCACGGCGGTGGCTATGCGCGCGCCGGGCAGGACCTGCTGGACTTTGTGGCGAATTTTCAGCGCATGCACGATATTCCACTGGAGCCGGTCTATACCGGTAAGTTGTTGCAGGCACTTTACAAACGAATCGCTGCCGGCCTGTATGCACCCGGCAGCCGTCTTCTGGCCTTGCACACCGGGGGTTTGCGTCCTGCTGCCGACGCAGTGTGGTAAAATTTCCCACGGCGAGGTATGCTATCCATCATTGCTGATTTTATGTGTCAATTTATGCCAGTCTTGCCAACAATTCACGCCCGCCATCGCCTCTGGTTGCTACCCCGGCCACACCGGCTGTCGATCCTGATCCGACGCGGTCTGGTGGCGATGGCACTGGTTTTGATGACGTTGGGAACAGGGCTGGCGCACGCCGATCAGACAGCTTGGCCGGCACGTCCGGCGACCGCGACTGTGGCCGCGCCGGTCAGCTTTACCCGCAGCGACCTGGCAGCCTTGCAGGAAGGCAACGAATTTCATTTCACACTGCCGGGCAACGGCCTGGTGCTGACCGCCTCAGGTCAGACGCTGAACGTTCTGCACGGCCGGATTACTCACGAGGCCTCCTACATCAATGGTGACCGGGTGCTGCGCGGCGTGGGTGTGGCGCAGGACCTGGGTTTTGTCCTGACCCTGGGAGACAATTCGCTGTTTGCCGATCTTGGTATCGAAAACCAGCGCTGGGTGATAGCGGCCGAGGGCAATCACACCCTGAATGGCTGGTTCTACCAGCCAAATGGCACGCTGGGCGCAGGTGCCGAGTCAGACTTTGTCATTCCGCGTCAGGATCCGGCGCGCCAGCGTCAGACTGAACCACTGACATTGCAAGGACCGGTTGCGGCAAGTCCGTCTATTGCCGGCTCACAGGCTGGCCTGCAGATCAGTCAGCGTTTTAGCCGGGATGTGGTAACCCTCGGTGAGTCGGCGGAAATCGAGGTTGTTGTCGAATTTGCTAATCAGAGCAGCCGCACCGTCTCGGGCCTGCGTGCCGATATTTATTTTATTCTGGAAGATGCCACGCTGGTCAGCGCGCCAGCCTGTCGTCCTCGCACGACGCAGTCATCACCACCACAGCCGGTGCTGAGTTGTGAGCTCAGTGGTTCGCTGGCCCCGGGGGCCAGTCGCTCGCTGAGTTTTATCGTCAGTGTCGGGCCCCGCACCGAACCCGGCCGTGTGGTCAGTACTGTGATCATGGGCGATATCCGCAGCGATGCCCATCTCAATGTCGTCAACGATGTTGTCGGCGGGGGTGGACAAGGCAGTATGAGCCCGTTTAACCAGCAATTGGCCAGTCAGAGTCACATCGACAGACTGGGCAATGTGGTTATTGATGTCATGGCGCTGTATACCCCGGACGCGCAGGCGGTATATGGCGTTCACACGATTACCCGGATCAATCAGTTGATCAGTGTGGCGAACCAGATTTATCACGACAGTGGCATCGGTATTACGCTGCGTCCGGTTTACCATGGTGGCGTCGACTACCCCGCGGCACAGGCCGGTATGCATACCATGCTGGAACAGCTGACCTATGGCGAGCATCCGGCGTTTGCTCATGTCGCCGCCTTGCGTGAACGCTACGGCGCGGATCTGACGGTGGTCTTCCGGCCGTTGGCAGCGCAAAGTGCCATGTGTGGCCTGGCCAACCTGGGTGGTTATCGCACCAACGGCGATCTGACCGCCTTTGATGACCGTGACTTTGCCTATTCCCTGGCTGCCATTGATTGTCCGGTCAGCGGGGTGTTGGCGCACGAATTTGGTCATAACATGGGGCTGACCCATTCGCATCGCGAGGACGGCGGCGGCGGCACCTTCGGTTTTGCCACCGGTCATGGTGTTGATCACAGTTTTGCTACCGTGATGGCCAATCCCAATGCTTTCAGTGCCAGCCAGCGACTACCCCTGTTCTCCAGTCCGGAACTTGACTGTGCGGGACTGCCGTGTGGTGTTGATCATCGCGATGAGCGCTTTGGCGCCGATGCGGTCAGGGCACTCAATCTGGTGCGCTTCCAGGTTGCCGGGTTCATGCCGACACGAGTGGCTGATCGGCGGGGCCGGCTCGCCGGTTCGACTGATGGCAGTCCCACTGCGACCTATATCGGCATGGCGGCCAGCACCGATAAGGGCCTCAGTAACGCTGCATCGGTGGGCCTGTCGCAAACCATGGACATCACCGCCGAGTTTTATATCACCCCCTCCCATATCGGGCGTCGTGGCCACTTTCATGTGCTGGCAGATCTCAGCCGTGCCGGCCTCGGCTTTGTTCAACTGACTGCCCGGGGCGAGGTGTTTGACTGGCAGGGTGATGTTGACAAGCTGGTCGCATTTGCCGCTGCCGACACTTTAAGCTCGGTTGAGTATCTGCCTATATTGAATGATTTCAA
>UEXM01001110.1_pt1 | contig 24362 bp, 15 predicted proteins | sample 1796661 | NCBI WGS metagenome assembly UEXM01 (sample SAMEA4772469, study PRJEB27181) | metagenome | reverse complement strand
GGTTAAAGAAGCTTTAAGAGACGAAAAAGTATTAGGTAAACAGTTACCAGAAAACATTGAAAAGCTTGTTTCTTTTATGGAAGATACGGGGGGGACAATAGAGGACTATACAAGACTTAATGCTGATTACTCAAAAGTAGATGATGTTACGCTGTTAAAAGAATATTATAAAAAAGAAAAGCCTTATTTAGAAGGCGAAGATATAGATCTCATTTTAGAAGACTTTGTTTATGACGAAGACGTCGATGAGGAAAAAGATATGCGCAAAAAGAAAATTGCGTTTAAAGAAGAAGTTGCAAAAGCCAAAAGCTATTTAGAGGAAACTAAGAGTAAATATTACGACGAAATCAAGTTGAGACCGGGCGTTACTCAAGACCAACAAAAAGCTATGGACTTTTTTAACCGATATAACAAGCAGCAAGAACAGGCTGAGCAACAACATGCACAATTTCAAGAAAGTACTAAAAATCTTTTTAGCAATGATTTCGAAGGTTTCGATATTAAAGTTGGCGAAAAAAACTATAAGTACAATATTCAAAATCGTGATAAAGTTGCAGAAAACCAATCAAATATTAACAACCTTGTTGGGAAGTTCCTTGACACAGAAGGTAATGTTACAGATACGAAAGGTTATCACAAAGCTATGTATGCCGCTGAAAATGTAGATAAGATTGCCGCTCATTTTTATGAGCAAGGGAAAGCTGACGCTGTAAAAGATGTTGTAAACAGTTCAAAAAACTTAAGTGGGACTAAAGCTAGGTCTACTCAAGGAGAAGTGTTTATAAATGGATTAAAAGTTAAAGCAATTTCAGGCGCTGATTCTACAAAGCTTAAAATTAAAAAAAGAACATTTAACTAAAAAAACAAACAATTATGAGTTTAACTCCTCAATTTGGTAGTTTAATACCGTCGCAAAATCAACAATTGCTTCCAAATAACTACCTACAATTTAACAATGGGCAAAATGACTTTGCTCAACAATATCTCCCTGAGGTATACGAAGCTGAAGTAGAGCGTTATGGAAACAGAACGTTATCTGGCTTCTTAAGAATGGTTGGCGCTGAAATGCCAATGACATCTGATCAAGTAATTTGGTCTGAACAAAATAGATTACACATATCTTACCAAGGATTTGCTATTGGTGGTGATGGAACTGGAGTAGGTGCATCAAATTTAATTACATTAGCTGCTAATGTAAACAATGTAGTATCTGTAAATGATACAGTTGTATTATTAAACCCTGCAACAGGGGCTGAAGCTAAGTGTTTAGTTACAGGAAGTGATACAACTGCTGGAGCTGGAACTATTGATGTAGTGCCTTTTGACAGTGCTGTTGGTCTTGTAAATGCTGGGTTTATGGCAGCTCCAATTGCTGCTGGAACAGAAGTTAAGTTATTCGTTTACGGATCTGCTTATGCTAAAGGTTCTACTATTGGTGCCGCTGGCGGTGCTGGAGTACAGCCTCTTAATGGATCAAGAGTTTCTGTAGATCCTTCTTTCACACAATATTCTAATTCACCAATAATCATTAGAGATCAGTTTGTAATAAACGGATCTGATATGGCTCAAATTGGATGGGTAGAAGTTGCAACTGAAGACGGAACATCTGGATACTTATGGTATTTAAAAGCTGAATCTGAAACAAGATTACGTTTTGAAGATCATTTAGAAATGGCTATGGTAGAAGGTGTATACAACCAAGGCGGTGGATTACTACCTGCTGCAACTGCTGTACCAGGAACTGAAGGTTTATTTTCTGCTATTGAAACTCGTGGAAACGTAGAAGTAGGATTTACTGCTGCTGCTGGACTTGACGAATTTGATGCAATTCTTAAAAACTTAGATACTCAAGGAGCTATTGAAGAAAACATGCTTTTCTTAAATCGCCAAACTGCTTTAGATTTTGATGATATGCTAGCTAGCATCTCTGGTGGATTCGCTGGAGGAACTGCTTTTGGTTTATTTGAAAATTCAGAAGAAATGGCTTTAAACCTTGGATTCTCAGGATTTAGAAGAGGTTCTTACGACTTTTACAAAACTGATTGGAAATACTTAAACGATGCTTCCACACGTGGAGCGATTGTTGGTATCAACTCAATCGAAGGTGTATTAGTACCTGCTGGAACTTCAACAGTATACGATCAAGTATTAGGAACTAACATCAGAAGACCTTTCTTACATGTAAGATATAGAGCTTCTCAATCTGATGATAGAAGAATGAAATCTTGGTTAACTGGTTCTGCTGGTGGTGCATTTACATCTACTTTAGATGCTATGGAAGTAAACTTCCTATCTGAAAGATGTTTAGTAACACAAGCTGCTAACAACTTTGTATTATTCAAAGGAGTCTAATTGACTTAACATTAATGTAATTTTTACCCTCGTTGAACTGACGGGGGTAATTATTACTCTTATTAACATTTATATTATATTATATTATGGCTAAACAAGCTAAAGCAGAAGCTATTGAGGTTGCACCTCAAAAAGAAGTGGTAACAAAAGTTGCTACTCCAGTAAAACCTACTAAACCACAGTGGGAAATCAAAGACAGGGTATATTTTTTAACAGGAAAAAAATCTCCTTTAACATTAACAATACCTAGCAAACATACACGTAAACATTCTTTGCTATATTTTGATGAAAAAACTGGAAAACAAAGAGAATTAAGATATGCTACTAATCAAGATTCGCCATTAGTTGATGAACAAAAAGGTGAAGTTACGATGGGACATATACGATTTTCAGACGGAACTTTAACTGTGGGTAAAGACAAACAAAATTTACAAAGATTACTTTCTTTATATCACCCTTTAAAAGGAAAAGTATATTTAGAATTTAGTGCAGTTGAAAGCGCGGAAGATGAATTAGATATTTTAGATTTGCAAATTGATGCTTTAAATGCCGCTAGGTCAATTGACATAGATCATGCTGAAGCAATCCTGCGAGTAGAAAAAGGATCCGCTGTAAACTCTATGAGCTCAAAAGAACTTAGAAGAGATTTACTATTGTTTGCTAAAAATGAACCAGCGTTATTTATAGACTTAGCAAATGATGAAAATGTTCAGCTTAGAAATTTTGCAATTAGAGCACAAGAACTAGGCGTTATTAAATTATCACAAGACCAAAGAACATTTATGTGGGGCTCAAATGATAGAAAATTAATGAACGTACCGTTTGACGAAAACCCTTACTCATCGTTTGCGGCTTTCTTAAAAACAGACGAAGGTGTTGAAATCTATAAATCTATAGATAAAAAACTATAAAAACAAGTGATACTATATATAGGCGGTTTAGGCCGCCTTTTTAGTATATAAAAATAAACAAATGGCAGTAAGCGTAAATACAGTATATCAAACAGTCTTGTATATTATAAACAAAGAGCAAAGAGGTTATATAACGCCTTCAGAGTTTAGTAGTTTAGCAACACAAGTGCAAAGTGAAATATTTATGACTTATTTCCCAGACGGAAATCAAGTTAACCGTTTAAATCAAAACAATACTCAAAATAACACAGAGTTTTTTGATATGTTCAAAGACATATCTTATAAGCTTTATCCTTTTGAAAAAGAAGCAGCGTTTTCTTACGACGCTACTAGTGACGGCTTTTATTATAACGGGGCTGGCACTATATACAAATTAGGTGAAATTATTTCTACATACAACACCTTAAATCCTACATACAATTCAATAACTCAATTAGCTAGCAAAAGCGATTACTCAGAAATAACTAGATCAAAATTAACTGCGCCTACTGCTAGTTATCCTATTGCTTATACTACTAATGCAATTATTGCTCCCGCAACTTTAAGTCAACTTTTAATAAAAGTTTCACCAACTCCTAATATTTTAAATATAAATTGTTTGTTTGAACCAAGTAGCCCTGTATGGGATTTTACGGTTGGAGCATTAGGTCAATTTTTATTTAATCCAGTTGGAAGCGCAGGCTCAAGTAGTACGGATTTTGAATTAGATATTTCTGAAAAAAATAATTTAGTAACAAATATTTTAAAGTATTGCGGTATCATTATAAACGATCCTACGGTTATACAAGTAGCCGAGCAAGAATCACAGCAAGCATCAAATAACGTAAAATCATAGTAAAAAATGGGTTTAATAACTGAAACAAATCAACAATATTATCAAGGAGCTCAGGGTTTTCTATCCAATCAGGTAGCCGCTGGAGAGTCTTTTTCAACTACATTTGATACAGATTTAGTTTTTGGAGATTGGAATCCAGCCAATACAGATTACGGGTTAAACAATTTTAAATTGTATACTAGTGCAAATGGTTTTCCTGGAACTTATGCAGAGTATTTACTTGCTTATACTGTTGTAAATAATACTGTTACTTTTACAGCAGCATTGCCAGTAGGTACATTTGTAGCTGTTCAATTAAAAATATTAAACGGAGGACAATATGGGCAAACTCAAATTGAAAAAGCTTTTGGAGATACGGTTGAAGAAAACTATGGTAGTTACGAATACATAAAACTAACTGACGCTATTGACAACTTTATGGTTGGATACGTTGGAGACGGTAAATTATTACAAAAAGCTAAAAAATCAGATGTACTATTCTTCGCTAAAAGATCTTTACAAGAATTTAGCTATGACACTTTAAAAAGTATACATTCGCAAGAGCTTAGTATTCCTGAAAGCTTAAGTGTTATAATTCCTCAAGATTATGTAAACTATGTACGAGTTTCTTGGATAGACGGGTTAGGTGTTAAAAGAATAATATACCCTACAAACAATTTAACTATAAGCCCTTACAATACACCTATACAGGATAGTACTGGCGTACCAACACAAGATAACTTTGGTGAAAATATTGAAGGAACTTCTATAACTGAAGAGCGCTGGAAACGAGCAAATGATAATTTATTAAACGGACAATTTGCTAATAATGTAGATGAGCTTATGTATTTTCAAAATGCATATGGATTTGAAGGAAGCTGGAATTGGGGAAGACAATATGGCTTAGACCCGCAGTTATCACAAACAAATGGCTGGTTTAATATTAATGAAAGAGACGGCTTAATGTCTTTTTCTAGCAATTTGGCTGGAAAATTAATCGTGTTAGAATATATTTCTGACGGCTTAGCTTATGATCTAGATACTAAAGTACCTAAGCTTGCTGAAGATGCCTTATATGCGTCTATATTGCATTCTATAGTGTCTACAAGATCTGGACAGCAAGAGTATGTGGTTCAGCGTCTTCAAAAAGACAGAAGAGCTAAACTTAGAAACGCTAAAATAAGATTATCAAACATTAAGCTTGATGAAATTGTTCAAGTTATGAGAGGTAAATCTAAATGGATTAAACACTAAAATTAAATGAACAAGTCTAAAAATACTTTTTTAAAGTCCAAAATGAACAAGGACATTGATGCTCGTATTCTGCCTAATAATGAATACAGAAATGCAGTTAATGTTCAGGTTAATAAGTCTGAGGGCGCTAACGTAGGTTCTTTAGAAAACGTTAGAGGTAATGTAAGTGTAGCAAATATAGCAACTCATACAGGCATAGCTAACCTAAAATGTATTGGTACGCTACAAGATGAATCTTCAAGCATTAGCTATTTATTTTTTACAGACAACGATGAGGTTAATTACCGCCCAACTGGTGAAAAGTCTAATCATTTTATTATTTCTTTTAATAGCAATAACAATAATTTAATAACATTAGTAAGAGGACCATTCCTTAATTTCTCAACATTGAGCCCAGTGTATGCTTCTAACATTATAGAAAATTTACTTTTTTGGACAGACAATAGGAATCAGCCAAGAAAAATTAACGTAGATTTTGCAAATACTAACACTCTACAAAATCCCACATATTACACAACTGAAGATCAAATATCAGTAGCTAAGTATAATCCACACGATTGCATTGAAATGTATGCGGAAAGCACATTATCTACTTCTGCTACAACTCAGTATGAGTCTACAATGAAAGATGTCAGCAGCCTTAATTTACCAAACGGGGGTAATGGACAACTAAATGCACCTGTTGCTTCGGGAGCAAATCAAATGATAGTTAAAAACTTTGTAGGTGACATTCAAGTACAAAACAGTACAACTTACGATTCAGGCGCAACAGTATCTTATGTTGATGCTTCCGGTAATGTACAAACCATTGCTAATGCTGTAGTAAGTAATACCTTGTTTAGCTCTAATTTATGGACAATAACTATTTCAGGTGCAACTTTTCCAACTGCTTTAGATGCTAATACTGTTATAATATTAAATGCAAATCCTTATTACGACTCTGAATTTGCAGGAGATCCAACTTATTTAGATGATAAGTTTGTAAGATTTTCTTATAGGTTTAAATTTGATGATAACGAATATTCATTATTTTCAACATTTACTCAAGCTGCATTTATACCAAAACAAGACGGGTATTTTATGTATGTTCAAAAACCTAATTTAAAAAAAGTTAATAACGAATCGGAAGCATCTCGAAGTACTATAGTTAATTTTGTAGAAAACAAAGTAGATCAAATAAAATTAAGAATACCTTTACCTTTTAAAAATTACAATTTACGTAATGCTTTAAAAGTTACAGAAATTGATATACTATATAAGGAATCAGATCAAATACCAGTTAAGGTTATTGATACAATAAGTGAGTCTGATATTTATAATGCATCAGCATCTTGCTTAGTTAAATCAGCTACAACAAGTTCTAATACAGTCACTGTTGATAATATAGTTGGAGGAATTCAAGTAGGTAGTCCTGTAACCGGGTTTGGTATAACAACAAGAGTAACTGTACTTGCTTACACCCCAGATAACCCTAATGTAAACCCTAGTACTACAGGGACTATAGCTTTAAGTTCAAATCAAACATTAGCAGAGAACGTTGAATTAACAATAGGTGAACCAAACTATCATGTGTACGACTACCAATCTAAAAAACCATTTAGAACATTACCTGAAAGAGATTTAATAAGAGTATATGATAAAATTCCTGTAAAGGCTTTAGCTCAAGAAATATCTGGAAATAGAGTTATATACGGAAATTACTTAAATAAATATACTGCTCCTGAATTTATTAATTACAATCTTGCTATAACAGACAAGGCTGCTTTTAGCTTAAATGGAGGAACAGCACAAATATCAGGTACATTTCCAATTGGTTCAACCACTATTACATTAGGAAACATCAAAGGCGAGTTTTTGATAGGCATGATAGTTATATGCGACGGCGTAGCTCCAGGTACATTAATAACAGGGATAACTCCATCGGGCGGCAATTTTATCATAACATTAGATACACCAACAATTGGAGTGTTAGTTAATTTACAATTAGTTGTTTTAGAGCCAGGTGGAACAGAGCAAAATACAACAAGCCGAATTGAATATCCTAATTCTAGTTTAAAAACAAATAGAAATTACCAAGTAGGTATAGTATTATCCGATAGATATGGAAGACAATCAGGTGTTATATTGTCTAACAATAAAGAAGTATCTGTTTCAGGGTCTCAAACATTTATAGGATCTACTATATATTCACCTTACAATACACCAACTACCTCGCCTAATAGCTGGCCAGGAGATTCTATAAAGCTTATTTTTAATAATCAAATAGCTACAGAGTATAATGGTGATGTTACTAGTCTAAAGTATAATCCATTAGGATGGTATTCTTACAAAATTGTTGTAAAACAAACAGAGCAAGAGTATTACAATGTTTATTTACCTGGTATAATGTCAGGATATCCAGAAGATTTAACTTTAGAAGTGGGACAAACATCCCATGTGGTACTGACTAGTGATAATATTAATAAGATACCTAGAGATTTAAACGAGGTAGGGCCTACTCAAGACCAGTTTAGAAGTTCTGTTAAGCTATATGGTAGAGTTGAAAATTCACCTACAATAATCAACCCTGGAAATTTTGGTCTTAGTAATTTACAATATTACCCTGGAAGAGAGTTTGATATTGCTGTTACTATTTCGCCAATGAACGATTTATTCGATTATAATCCTTTAGATCCTCCAACTCCAAATTACTTTCCTCAATTTTATACATATACTTCTAATCCTTATATAGCTAGAATAAGTACAGCTAATACTATAGGGCAACCAGCTAGTACAAATTACACTGCAGTTAGTGGATTTGCAGCATTAGATTTTTCTTCAGATACTATAAGACTTTATAATGTTTCAGGAAATGTTGCTGGTATTGCAGCGGGCGATTCCGTAACAGGCCCTGGATTCCCAGAAGATTTAATAGCTGCAACATCATCACCTTATACTGGTCCAAATATCCCCGGGAGTGCAACTACTCAAACAGGTAGTACTGGATTAACATTAACTTTTACAAGTTTAGGCGCAGGTCTTGGAATAGTAGGGCAAGTTCTTACAGGCTCTGGTATACTTTCGGGCACTGTTGTAGTAAATGTAGTAAACAATGTAATTACAATGAACCAAGCGGCTAATGTTATTGCGAACACTACTGTAACTTTTACAGATCCTGCGCAATTAATAGTAAATCAAATTGTTACTTACCAAGAAGGCGATGCTATAACTATTTCAAGTTCTTTAAAACCTGGGGTACAATATTTAGCCGTATATGAAACAGAACCCGTTCAAAGCCTTTTAGACATTTTTTGGGAGTCATCAACAACTGGTATTATACAAGACATTAACAATATAATATTAAACGAAAACACAGGCGGAGTAGCAGCAGGAAGTTTAGCTCCTTTTAATACTGATGTTTTTAAGGAAGATTTAAGACGAGATCCTACGTCGGGCGTATACCCTAATATTACATCAGCCCCTTTTGGGTTAGTTGATAATTTTGAACAACCTATTACAAGTGGCGTAGGTCCTTTATCTTTAGATGCGGTGCTTAATGGCTATGGCGAAGACGTACAAACTATTTATTTAAACGGAAGCACTGTAACACCTGTATTTAGTTTTGCGGAAGTAGGAAGCAGCGGTCTTTATAACATAAAAATAGCTGAAGGATTTGGTAGAAATATTTATTTTGGAGAAGATCCTCTTTTGCATACTTTTACTTTTCAATTTAGCGCAACAGTAAATAATTTAGAAACATTATTTGAAAGAGAGGTTGTGTTAGGGAATGTGCAACCATATTTTTACACATGGGAAGGAACTAGCTTTAAGGCTTTGCGTGCTCAGTCTAATGTAACTCAAATAGATGTATATGACGAAGGACCTTCTGCTAGCAATATAATTCCAGGTTTTAGAGTTTATAATAGCACAAATCCAGGTGCGTGGGGATCTAATGTAGTAACTAACGGAACATCGTTTACCATTACACCAAATATAAGTAATGTTGTTGGTGCTCCAAATAATCCTATTTCTGCAGTTCCATTCCCAACAGGCACAACTCAAACGGGGACCACAATAACGTTTAGCATTGGACAATGGACAATTGGTACTATTAATACTATTGCGGTAAATAATTTAGCTGTGTTTGATCCTGATTTTACAACTCAGTCTAATAGTAGTATACCTGCGGGAACTTATGTGGAGTCATTTGCTAATGGCTCAGCTGGATCTAATACTAGGACAGCTACTTTTAGTAACAGCATAACTACAACTCATGTAGGAAACGGGTCTACTTACACGGGAGAAGGAATTGGTGATGCAATTCAATTTTGGACGCCTAACTATTTACAAGTTTCACCAGCAGTTACTGTTGCAAAAGGTGATTTAATATATGTATTTGATACACCTAACTGGAACAATTGCCCTATAGGTCCTATTTATACAGGGAGTGCAAATTTAGAAGTAATAACCACATTAAAAGGTGTAAATGGAGCAGGATTTAATGTAAATGATTTATTTGGGACTAATCAAGGTTTACAAAAATGGAGAGATTTATATTGCAGCATAGAAAGTGTCACTAACAGTGCTGGCAATAATGCTGATCAATATTTTCAATTATCAAATGGCGGCCAAATGACTCAAGGATCAAGTGGGTTTGGAGAAGTTAATTTGCTCAATGTAGGCTACCAAGATAATGCAATGCCAGCAGATGTATATACGGTTAATTTAAAAATTAACGATCCTTCTGATTCTTCAGAATGTTCTGTAATTGTTAATACAGGTTTAAAGCTTTGCACAACTCAACCAGCGTCTCAGTTTGGGGATGCCCCTTATGGAGTGCGAGAATATACAGTAACTGCTGTACCTAAAAGCGCTAGCAGTGGCCTTGTTACTGTAATACGAAAATATTTAATTGTTAGTATTTGTGAAGACGCTGCTGGGCAAGATCCTGCTTTTGGGGGCAATGGGTCTAATGGCTTTTGGATTTGGAAAGGTGGATCAGATGGAACAGAAGGGAATCCTTCTTGGCAAAACTGTGTAGCATCAGCGGGTGGCACAAACATAGTTTTACAAGGGCCTGGTGATTGCTCTGGTGGTTTTGATGGGCCTAATTATTTATGGGATGATCTTTCTTCTGGAGCTGGGCAACAACCTATTGCGGGAGAGCGATCACTTCTTTTAGATGTACCTTGTGCAGATATCACACTTTCTAGTTACAATGTTACTATCCAAGCAACCGCTGGTACCGGTACAGGTGTACCTTTAACGCCAGTCGTAGAAAACTACGTATTCACTATTTAAGTATAGTGTAATTTAATACAAAAATAAGTAATAATTAAACAATGGGAGCAGTAATTGAAGTTAAATACTTTAACACTTTTATATTAAAAAAGAGCATTGAAGATGATGAGCCGGTATGGAACGGGTCGTTTGGCGTGCCAATTACTGTTCCGGGATCATATCCTGTAGTTAGTAATACCGCTAGTACTAATAATTATGCTATAGAAGAATCTAGAATAAGAGGTGGTTATAACAATACAACAGTTGATTTTGGAGTAAAAGCGTATATAGTGGAAGATGAAAGAATTGGTTCTTATAGAAAAAGCTCTCTTATATATTCTGGTATATTTAATTCAAGAACGGGCATTAACCAAACAAATGTTTTTTCAGTAGGAGAAGATATAACAAAAACTGCAGATCCTGCAAATGCATCAATACAAAAACTTTACGCAGCTGATACTAATTTAATTATATTTCAAGAATTAAAAGTAAGTAGAGCTTTAATAGATAAAGACGCAATATATAACGCTGAAGGCGGCGGTGCTGTTACCGCTAGTAATTTAGTAATAGGAGTTATACAGCCTTATGCTGGAGAGTTTGGAATAAGTAAAAATCCAGAAAGCTTCGCTTCATATGGATATCAAAAATACTTTTCAGATCAAAATAATAATGCGGTACTGCGTTTGAGCTTAAATGGTATTGAAGAAATTTCTATTTATGGTATGAGAGATTTCTTTAGAGATGACTTAAACAGAATAAGCACTAGCTCTGGCGGCGGTAAAGCTTTAGGGGCTTATGATATACATAATAATCAATATGTAATTTCATTGCAAGAAAACGTAGGTTCAGCATATAATACATTATCTTTTGATGAGCAGGCTAAAGGCTGGGTAAGTTTCTTTTCTTTTGACCCAGAGCAAATGTTTAGTATTAAAAATAATTTTTATACTGTAAAAGGAGGAAAAATATGGGAACAATATGCTAACCCTATAGACTATCCCTCGGCAAAAAGAGGTAATTTCTATGGAAGTAATTATCCTAGCACGGTAACCGTAGCATTTAATGCTGCTCCAGCTAATTCAAAAACCTTTAAAACAGTTAGTTATGAAGGAGCAAATGGATGGAAATTAGCGTCTTTAATATCGGATCCTACAGGAGCAGACACTAGTCCAGCAATTACATGGAACTCTTCCGAAGATTTAACTAATTTAACAACTGCAGCTGCTCAATTCCCTTCTTTATATAGTTATTATGAAGGAGAATACATAGAAGTTAATTCTACCGCTACAGTCAGTCAAGTAATTAGTAACACTCAATTTTTAATAAATACATTAAAAGAGCCTTTAAATAGCTCTTCTATTTCTGGAATTAACGTGCCTCTTTCAACAACTATGACAACTGTTATAGGTGTTGCAGGATATGCGACTGTAACTAATAGCGGCACGGTAAATACCGTTATTTCAGGTGTTACACAAATAATACCAGCAGGAACTTTAATTTCAGCCCCTGGATCGGTAATACCATCTGGCACTTTTGTAGTGTCTTATAATAATGCAACAGGAGCGTTAGTTACAAATAATGCAATATCAATCAATGCAGGCTTTCAAATTGTGTTTAATAATCTTTATGTAATAACAATTAATGCTGCGGCTCCAAATATTGCTGTTAACACTGTTTTAACATTTAATAGTGTAACCAAAAGAGCTGATTACTTAAGCGTTTTTAATACAGAAAATCCTGCTTACCCAGCGTTGCATGCTGGTTTTGATCGTAAAGAAAATAAATATGTTGGTAATTTAAGAAACTTTACTCCTGCGTCTAACGGCGAGGTTATATGGGGAGAATCAATAAGTGGTATTAAAGGCTTTTATGCATTAGGTACTTTTTCAACTGACACAACTACAGAACCAGGCGGTGAAAAACAATTGTTTTCTGTCGAGAGTTCTTATATAATGAATAATGGATATTAAAAATAAAAACATATGTTAGCAAGTGCAATAATAGGCGGCGTAGCAAGTATAGCTGGAGGAGTTTTCGGAGCTAGCGCTGCTGACAAAAGAAGAAGAGCTGCTAGAAAAGAAAGGCTTAAACTAGAAGGAAAGCTAGAAGAACTAGAAAATAGTAGACAAGATATAATTAACCCTTATGCAGGAGTTACAGACCTTAGTAGCATGATAAGCAACCCTTTTACTAACTTAGCTGTAGCTACTGGCGCTGCTGAAATGCAAATAGAAGAAGCAGATATATCCTTAGCAAATACTTTAGACACCATGAGAGCTACTGGATCAGGAGCTGGAGGTGCTACGGCTTTAGCTCAAGCAGCATTAAGATCTAAAAAAGGAGTTGCAGCTAGTATTGAATCTCAAGAAAAATCTAATCAAGATAAAATGGCAGCAGGAGAACAGGCTATGCAGCAACAAAAAATGGCTGAAGCACAGAGGTTGCAACAAGCAGATGTTGCAGGGGAGCAATTTATGTTTAGCACTAGAGAAGGAAGACAATTACAGCAACTAGACAGAACAGCTTCAATGCTAGGACAAGCCAAGCAAGCAGAAGCACAAGCGGCATCAGATAAAACAGGCGCAATTACTGGGGCTTTTGGAAGCTTAGGACAAATAGCCGGAGGATATATGGCGGCTCAATCATAGTAATAAAAAAATAATGGAAAACGAAAATTTATTAAAAAATCTATATTTAAGGCAATTTAATCAAAGTAATGCTATTGCTTATAATAAAGACTTTGTATCTAACCCTAGCGATTACAATTTTCAATTGCTTGACAACGCGTACAGGGAAGCAGGTATTCACTATGCTAAATTAAAAATAGCAATAGAATCGAATGCATGCATGTCTGAAGGTTGCAAAGTTGAATTAGCACAATTAAAATATTTGCAAGAAGCGCCACAAGCTTCGTTAGATTTTTTAGCTTCTCTTATATCTGAACTAAGCGTAACCGAGCAATCAAATTTTGATCCTAACAATAATTATGCATATACTGCAGCTAATAGCCTAATGACCGGTAAACCTGGTTTTTCTTTATCTGATGGTTATAGTGCATATTTAGACTTAATGGCTAATGGCACCCAGCAAATAACATTTATGGGGCCTGCTTTTGAATCGCCTTTAATAATAAATAGTGCTTCGTTAAAAGCATTGATTGATTCAGATACATCATTAGTAGCACCAACGCCGGATATAGGAAAAGACATGTTAAAGCTTCTGCCAGAAACTGGGTTGTTTATGCAAGAAATGATTAATGAAAATAAGCAGTTAAAAGGCAACGCTAAAATAAGCGAAGAATTTGTAATGAAAAATGCAGACGGCAGTTTTGACTACGAGGTTATTGACTTAGGTAATGGTAAAGGAAGGAATGTACTCAAATATGACATGGAAAAAATTGATCAAAAAGTGGGTCCGTTTGTAAATGCTGAAGTTGCTGGTTTAATGAGCTCTGAGCAAGATGTAGTGGCTGCATGGAATGTTTACATATCTAAAGACACAAGCGTTACAGAAGACGACCAAATGGTTCAAGATGCAAACGCCGGGAGTTCAAGCTGGCTATATGAAAAAGATTTACCTTTGTCTCAAGACAAAAAAGATTTATTTTCAATAAAATACAGAACATACTTTATGAATAATTATCTAAATGAATTTACTAAAAACCAAATACCCTCAGTAAAAGAGGATGCTGCAGTTTTTGATTTATCAGAAGCTAAAAAAGCAGAGGCTCAAAAATTCTTAGATGATAATAACTTAAATTAAATTAAATGAATTTATTAGAATACGTACAATCATTAGGCTCTGATATATCTTTAGAAGAAAAAATTGCTTTAACTAAAGACTGGAAAGAAAAAAACGAACCAGTAGAAAAAGTTGTTGAGGAAGTAAAGATAGACCCTGTTGTGGAGACGGATGCAACTGCATCAGGGAAAACGAAACCGGTGTCCAACGAAGAGTTTATGAAATCAATATCTGGGGGTGGAATATTCGATTCCTTAGAAAATACAACTCTATCACAAAGGTTAAACGCTATACCAGAGACGAATAAAGACAACCCTTTACTAGACCCTGTAGAAAGTGATTTTGACATAAAGGATCTTCAAAATAAAACATTTTTTCAAAAAGTAGGATTAGAGCCCGTGTTTAGCTTACCTGACTCTTATAAAACAAAAGCAGACGTAGGTCAAACTTATAATCCTAGAGGTAAGTACGATTACAAATATGAAATAAATAAAAAAACTGGCTCAATTGATTATTATGCTAAGGCAGTAGATTCGGAGGATTACAAATTACAGACAGACACTTACGCAATAGCTAAGGTTGCAGATGTATTTGATCATTTAAACGAAAAACAGTCAAAATCTTTAAAGCTATACGATAAACAATTGTCAGGGCAAAAAAAAGAAAAAAGAACAATTAATAGTTTACCTACTTTTGATGAGTTTAAAAACACTGAAAGTGATTCAAATGAATTTTCTTATATAAAAAGTATACCAGGCTTATCTAATTCTACCGGGGATATGGCTTTAAAAGATGTTTTTGCAAAAATAAGTGAAATTGATGAAATTATAGCTGATTTTACAGTAACCGAAATAGTTGAAGAGCCTTCTATTTTTCTAAATAATCCATCAACATATAAAGAAGAAAAATCTTTAGACATTAAAACCAAGGAAGGTGAAGCATATTTTAAAAAATTGCTTGCTATAAGAAAAAAATTATCAAAAGATGCGTCGTATGAATTAGGCCTTAACCCAGCTTATAACACAGCGGACAGAGACGAAGCAACAAAAATAGCAAGTCAAATGAGCTACCTAGGAGCTTTGTTTAATAACTTAAGAGAAGGAAGTACTACTTTAGGCCAGCATATGGCAAGTATACCTGAAACATTATACGATATTGCAGCAACGCCACAAAACGCATTAGCTGCTGCTACTGGATGGGATATAGGCGTTACTTCTGAAGAGTTTAAAGAAGAGCTTGGAATTAAAAATTATATACTAGATTATTATATAGAAGAGCAAGAAAAGCTAGGCTTGATAAATAAAGAGTTTGGTGTGCAAAATTTTGAAAATCAAGGTATATCTGATAGCTTTAACACCGGCAATTATATGGACGGCTTTAAGCTAATTGGGCTTGGTCTTGCTAATAGCGCTCCCGTTTCTATGTCTATGATGATAGGTGGTGCTTATATGAAAACTGCTCAATATTTAGCTGCCGGTACTATAGGATTTGCAGGGAAAGAAATAAGAGAAATGAGAGATGAGCATCCTGCTATGAGCGAATTTGAAATAATGACTAAGTCTTTAGGTATTGCAGGTGCTGAAACTATTTTTGGGCTTATAGGTAAAGGAACTATTGGTAAAAGTTATAGAACAATAATTGCAAGAGAAGGAAAAGAGGAAGGGGCTAAAATATTTAAAAAAGGCATCATAGAAATGTATGAAACCGCTTTAAGAAAATATGGAGCTGCTGCGGGTATTGTAGGAGAAGGCATTGAAGAAGTTGCAACGCAAATAACTCAAAACATGATAAAAGGGTTAGATCCTATGCAAGGAGTTCCCGATGCTTTTATATTAGGAATGAGTGGCGGTGGTTTATACTCTTCTCCAACTAACATTATGCAGGCAAGAAATTTTGTTAAAAATGGAATTGCAAATAGAAAAGTTGACAATGTTTTACTAAAATATGGTTTAAATAATTTAAACGAAGCATTTAATACTGAAACACTAACAACTGAAGGTGAAATAGATATATTAAATGTAAAAAATTCTTTACAGGTTATAGATAGCCGTATTAATAAGCAAGTAAAAGCTGGCACTATAACAGAAGCTCAAGGAAATAGTATCAAACAAAGAGCTAGAGATGTGCAAAATTCTTCTACAGCATTAAGCCGTATAGACGTAAGTCAAGAAAATCAATCATCTTTTATAGATTTAATGATTGAGCAAAAAACATTAAAAAATAAAATTAAAGAAGTTGATAATCCTAGTTTAACAAAAGTAGAATCTGCTAGATTAAATGAAATAGATACAACATTATCTGAGTTAGTAATTGCTTCTAGAACACAAAAAATAGAAGGTGAAATTGAAACAATAGAAAAATTTGCGCCAGAAGGAAGTGTGTTTAGTTATGATACAACTAAAGAATTTGTAGAAGCAACGAAAGCAGATGCAGATGCAGATGCTTTTATTGCAAAAGATGGTAAAATATATATAAACAAGCAGAGAGCGGCTGAAGTAGGAGCTATTACAGCGGCCTCTCATGAGCGATTACATCAAATATTAAGATCTACATTTGCAAATCCTGAAAACGCTTTAAAACTAGTTGAAAATTTTAAAAAAATATTAAGCAAAAAAGAAATAGCAATAATTCAAAAACGTATTGATGAAAACTACGCTGACGCTAGCCCTTTAAAGCAGGCTGAAGAATATTTAACTGCGTTTTCTGATGCTATTGGGAAGGGTGAATTAACATGGGCTGATAACCTTACCGAAACTTTTATGATGTTAGCTAAGCCTATACTAGATATTTTTAGAGCTAAAGGATATGGTAAATTAGAATTTAGAACTGGAAGAGATGTTTACGAATTTATAAAAGATTATCAAAAAAATATACAACAAGGAACACAAAGTGCGAGAGCAGAAGCTCTTAGTACCCAAAGTGAAGGCATTACAACAAGCGAAACACAAGAATCTAAAACAACTAATGTAGACAATCTAGCGGGTAAATATAAAACGGATCCAAATAGTTTGTCTGCTAATGAAACGCAAAATTTAAAAGAGCAATATACTAAGCTAGGTATTGATGCATTGAAACAATGGAGCGGGAAAAGAAATGTACCTATTAATAACTTGTTAAGTAACCCAGATACTTTTAAAAGTATAGAAAGCGATGTGTTAAACCAGTTCCCAAGTATAATGAAAAATTATACTCCGATTAATAAAGCCACAGGTCAACCACAAAAGCTTAGTACTTACATAGGTAATATTTTAGGAAGAAGAGTTGGACCAAAATTAGTTGAAGACTATACTAAAGCTTTAAATACAAAAAGTATTTCTAATGAAAATCAAAAAGAATTAGAAAATATAAAAGCTGGGTCAAGCGCGTCAATTACAGAAATAGATACAGATGTAAAACTTGTTGATAATATTAAAATTAATAAACAACCTTTAAGTGTTGAGTTTAAGGACAAAGTAAGAGGTTTTGTAACTAAACAATTAGAAGGATTAGATCCTAAAAGTGAAAAGTTTAGAAAGCAAGCTTTTAAACCAAGCAAAGCTTTTGTAGATTTAATAGCCAAAGATATAATAGGCAGCCCAAAAAAGTTTAGAGAATTTTTAAATGAAAACCCTACTTTTTATAAAGGATTAAACATAACTGAGTTAATTGCTATTGATGATGGTCGAGTAAAGAAAGGACAACCTAGGTTATTTACTGAAGTTAACAGAAGATTAACAAAGCAAAAAGATATAGAGAAATTTATGATGCAAGGCCGTGTACCGTATCTTACAACTACACAACAAAAAGCTGGAGCTAATCTTTATAATAGATTAACGCCTAAAATAGCGGCTGTAGTAAATAATTTCTTTGGCAGCACACCTCAAAATAATAGTAATAGAAAAAGAGCTATAGCAAAAGCAATTGCAAATAAGTTTATATCAGAGGCAGCTCCAAGTACAGAAGCTTTTAAAGCTAAACCACAAGATGTTAGAGCTAAAACTGCTGAAAAACTACAGGTTTCACAAAATGCTAAGTTTAGTAAAACAGTAGAAAACACTTTTCAAAAATTAGGTTTAGATGAAGATGCCGATTTTACTCCGGATTTTAGAGATTATAATTATGATTATACTAAAACTCTTAATAAACTTTTAGATGGCATAAAAGATTCTGAAGGAAATCCAATTAAACGCATCGACATGAAAACAGATGCGGGCCGAAAAAGATTTTTAGATTTTGCAATTAGTAGCGGATTAACAAGAAAACTTCCTCCTATGTTTTGGAGAAAATTAGGGTTTACTAGTGAAAATTTGCTAAGAGATAAAACTAAAAAATACGAAGAAGGTGTTAAAAAAACCAAAGCGGATATTGATGCTTTAATAGAAGATGGTGCTATTTTTGACAAAAGAGATTTTAGAGGCTATAAAGGTAACTTGCCGTTTAGAAGCGTAATAGAGGCTAACGAATGGATATCTGAATCTATAGACGCAGAAAAACAACGCTTAATGAAGCCTGAAAATGAAGGCGGAGAAAATTTAAGCAAAGCTAAAGCTACATTAAAAGCTAAAACTCTTTTTGCTAAAGATAGTGATTTTCCGGCTATGAAAACTATGCTTACTTATGAAAACGTGTATTCTATAAAAGGCAATTTAGAAAATGAATTAAACAATCCTGAGTTTGTAACAAGACAAGATGAATCTATTGATCAATTAGGAAAACTTTTTGAAATGTTTCAAAATGATATAATGAAAGACGTTGATGGCAATGTAAATTATGAAGGTGTTGCATTTGTAGGAGCTTTGCTTTCTTCTAGCTCTTCTGGACAAGGTCATTTTCTTAGATCAGCTGCCCCGTTTAGATTTTATCAAAAAGGATATATGGATACAGGTTCTAGCGGAAATACACTAGAGCATACTTTACCCGCTACTATAGTTGGAAAATATCTATTTAAAAAAGCATTAGACGGTACTGTAAAAGATTCTTTTAAAAATGTTAAGAAAAATTATTTTCAGGGACCATTGTCAGTTTCTAATGACAATAAACTTAAAGGCACAAAATTAAACGGAGAAGCTTTTGATTACGTAGAGCAAACGCCGGAAAACTGGAATATGTCTGACAACATTTGGGCAAGATATTTTAATATAAATGTGGGACTAAATGCTGGAGGTATAAACCCTAGCGATTTAATATTAGCTGGCGGTAAATCTGTTTATGACGTTCACAATATAACTTCTACAGGCGTTAAGGTTGATTCATATTCAAAATCTTCTAGAGCAAAAGCAAATGATTTAGATAGTGATTTAGTGCCAGATGCTATAGCATACGATAAACCTGTAACTACACAAACATTAATAAATGCTTTAGCTAAAACAGACGAAGCTTTACATAAAGCAAGAAGATTAAATCCTCGTATTAAAAAAATAAGAGTATTTGATTTTGACGACACACTAGCAACGTCTAAAAGTATGGTTATTGTTAATATGCCAAATGGTTCAAGCAAAAAAATTAATGCTACTCAATTCGCAAAGCAAGCAGCTGATTTAGAGGCTAACGGAGCTAAGTTTGATTTTACTGAATTTAGCAAAGTTGTTAAAGGGAAAAAAGGGCCATTGTTTAGTGTAGCTCAAAAAATAGCAGATGCTAGAGGAACTGAAGATGTATTTATACTTACAGCAAGACCTCAAGAAGCAGCAGGCCCAATACGTGCTTTTATGAAAGCAAATGGTATAGATATACCTTTAAAAAATATAACAGGATTAAGTGATGGTACACCTCAAGCAAAAGCTGGTTGGATAATGGGGAAAGCCGCAGAAGGCTACAACGATTTTTATTTTGCTGATGATGCAGTTAAAAATGTTAAAGCTGTTGAAGATGTATTAAGTCAAGTAGATGTTAAATCTGAAGTTCAAGTAGCTAAATTTAGTAAAACTAAAACTTTTGATACTATTGTAAATGACATGATCGAAGATTCCTCTGGAATTGAAACATATAAAGAATACTCTTCAGCAAGAGCTAAAACAGTTGGAGCCAACAAAGGAAGGTTTAATTTCTTTATACCTAACTCCGCTGAAGATTTTACAGGGTTGTTATATAAAATGTTAGGTAAAGGTAAAAAAGGTGATGCTCAAATGGCATTTCTTAAAACTAACTTGCTTGATCCTTATGACAAAGCAGAATCAGCTGTAACACAAGCTAAAATAGCTGCAGCAAATGATTTTAAAGCTCTTAAAACACAATTAAAAACATTGCCTAAAAGCTTAAGCGTACCAACGGGAATTGGAGGATTTACTTATTCTCACGCGGTGCGTGTCGCTGTTTGGACGGCTCAAGGCATGAATATACCAGGTCTTTCTAAAAGGGATATTAAAGAATTAAATGATTTTGTTAATAGCAATAATGAATTAAAAACTTTTGCTAATGAATTAATAGTTATTCAAAAAAACAAACCTTATCCTAAACCTGGTGATAATTGGCTAGGTGGTAATATAACCAGCGATATTATAAATGATATTAATAAAGTAAATAGAGCAGAGTACCAACAAGAGTGGAGAGAAAATGTAGATATTATATTTTCAGAGGCTAACATGAATAAAATGGAAGCCGCTTATGGAACTAGATGGCGTGAAGCTATGGAAGATTCTTTACGTAGAATGAAATCTGGTAGCAACAGACCTCCGGGCGGTAACAGAGTTACTGATGGTTTATTGGATTGGTTAAATAATTCTGTAGGTGCTGTAATGTTTTTAAACACAAGATCTGCATTGCTTCAAACTATATCGTCGGTAAACTTTATAAACTGGGGTGATAATAATATTGTTAAAGCTGGTTTAGCATTTGCAAATCAAAAACAATTTTGGTCTGACTTTATGAGTCTTATGAATTCCGATTACTTAGTAGAACGTAGAAACGGACTTAAAATAAATGTAAGTGAATCTGAAATAGCAGATGCTGTAAAAGATTCTAAAAACAAAGTAAAGTCTGCTATAGCACTTTTATTAAGTAAAGGTTTTGTTATGACTAGATTTGCAGATAGTTTTGCTATTGCAACAGGTGGTGCTACTTTTTATAGAAATAGAGTAAAAGCTTTAATTGCTAAAGGTATGGAGCAAAAAGCTGCAGAAGCCCAGGCTTTTGAAGATTTTAGGCAAATAGCAGAAGAAAGTCAGCAATCCAGTAATCCAAATAGAATTAGTGCACAGCAAGCGTCTGGCGCAGGCCGTGTGATATTAGCTTGGGCAAACACGCCTATGCAGTATGCTCGTATACAAAAAAGATCTGCACAAGATCTTATAAATGGCCGTGGTGATTGGAAAACTAACGTGTCTAAAATTGTTTATTATGGTGCTATACAAAATTTAATATTTAATGCGTTGCAGCAAGCTGTATTTGCTTTAGGTTTTGGGGAAGACGAAGAAGAAAAAGAAGCTAAGAAAAATGAAAAAGTATACAGAATAGCAAACGGAATGATTGATTCACAACTTAAAGGATTAGGCATTGGAGGAGCGGCAGTTGTTGCATTAAAAACTGCTTTAATGGAGTTAGGTAAGCAATACGCTAAAGATCGTCCTAAATACGAAGAAGCTACATTTGATTTATTAGGATTTTCGCCGCCTCTCGGATCTAAAATACAAAAAATAAATAGTGGTTTTAGAAGTTTTAGTTGGAATATGAAAGACATGAAAGAAAAAGGGTTTAGTTTAGACAACCCGGCTTATTTAGCAGGCGCTCAAATAACAACAGGTCTTACTAATGTTCCTCTTGATAGACTTATTAAAAAAATAAATAATGTAAGAGGTATAGTTAATGAACAATCTGCTCTTTGGCAAAAAGTTGCATTAGGATTAGGTTGGTCAACTTGGGATGTAGGCCTTGGTTATTATGGAGGATTTGATGCTGCAAAAGTTTTAACTGCTGACGAAGAAAAAGCTAAGGAAATTGATACTATGAAAAAGCTAACTAAAACTAAAGAGCAAGTTGACATGCTTTTAGATTTAGGGCTTACTAAAAAAGAAATAAAAGCTTTAGGTAAAGAACAGGCTAGGGTTGAAAAAATAATAGAGCTGCAAAATGCAGAAGAAAAACCTAAGGAAGAAATTAAAGTTAAAGAAGAAATAAAAGAAGAAACAAAACCAAAACCAAAGCCAAAAGTAAAAACAAAGCCTAAAAACGAAAGCTCTGAAAGAAAACTTAGGCGACAGTTTGACTCCATTAAAGGTGAAAACAAACCAGAACAAGTTAAATCTTTATTAGGGTTTGGCTTAAGCAAAAAAGAAGTAAGAGCTTTAAAATACGAAAAAGACCGAGTAGAAAAAATATTAGAACTTATGAATAAATAACCAATGAGCATATCAGATATGAAATTATACGCTATTAATGCGGGGGCATTAAGTATAACCACTTTTACACAAATAGAAGATGGATTGAAAATTTTTTTACTCTTAATAACTATAGGGTATACGTTAACAAAATGGATTAAACTTAAAAAAGAAAAGTAATGGAAAACAATTCTCCGCTTTTTATAAAAGAACAAGCTTATGAAAAGTCTAATCGCAAGATGCGATCTAAGTACAAAAAAGAAACAGGTAAAACTTTAGGGTCAAGACAAACGTCGGGGACAGGTAAACGAAGAGTATCGTTTGCGTGTAGATTTGCAGGTATGGCAGGCGCTATGAAAGACGCTAAAGGAGAGCCAACAAGAAAAGCTATGGCTTTAAAAAAATGGGGCTTTGGCAGTGTTGGTGCTGCAAAAAGCTTTTGTAATAAACATAAAGAAAAAAAATAATATGAAATCAGGACTATATAAAAAGTATATTTCAAAAGAAATAGATCCAAAAATAAAAACAGAGAAATTACCAGAAGTTAATTTAGGAACAATAAAAAACAAAAGAGTTAACTGGAGTGATAACCCAATACCTGAGGGAGACAAAGTAAAGCATCCTAAATACAAGCAAGCTATGGATGCTATAAATACTTACAGCAACATGAAAGATCCTAAAAAAGCAACTGATTATTTTAGAAAAAACATAGAAGGACCTGCTATTAAATATAATAACAAAACTTATTCATTGCAAGCCTTAATATCAGATTAATTATGGGATATCAACTACCACATCAAACACCTTTAGAAAAAAAAGACGCTTGTTACACAAAAGTAAAAAGCAGATATAAAAAATGGCCATCAGCATACGCTAGCGGCGCTTTAGTTAAATGCAGAAAAGTAGGTGCTGCTAACTGGGGTAATAGCTCAAAAAAATAATGAGTTCGCCATTTAAAATGAACTCACCATTTAAAAACTTAAACCGATGGTTCAAAGAAGAATGGGAAACCCCTAGCGGTGAAAAAGATTATAGCAAAGGAGAAAATACTTTTAGACCTACTAAAAAAGTATCAAAAGATACCCCTAAAACCTGGAGCGAGGTTACGCCTGCTTCTAAAGCTAAAGCGCAAAAAGAAAAAAATACAAAAGGAAGAGTAACTAAATATTAATTAAATGAGAGCAATATCGAAAATAATAGTACATTGCTCTGCAACACAAGAAGGCAGAGATTTAGATGCGGCTGAAATAAATCGGTGGCATTTAAAAAGAGGATGGAATGGTATAGGTTACCATTATGTAGTTTTGCTAGACGGCACCATAGAATATGGCCGTAGTATATACAAGCAAGGAGCTCACGTTAAGGGCGAAAATGAAGGTTCTATAGGAATTTGTTACATTGGAGGCGTTGAATCAGAGCGTGGTTCTAATGGCAAATGGATTGCTAAGGATACTAGAACACCAGAACAAAAAGAAAGCTTGTTACTGTTGCTTAAAACGTTAAAGAAGATGCACCCGGAGGCTACAATACATGGCCACAATGAGTTCGCAGCAAAAAGCTGTCCGTGTTTTGATGCTAATAAAGAATATTGTAATATATAAAAAAGGAACACAATAAAATAGGCGTACCATACCTAAAAGTTCCTGTAACCAGAAAGGGCCCTCATAACGAGAGCCCTTTTTTGATTTTAACCATCACAAGCTAAACAATCTTCACTCATTGCTTGCTGTGCTATATCGC
>UEXM01001108.1_pt1 | contig 24392 bp, 31 predicted proteins | sample 1796661 | NCBI WGS metagenome assembly UEXM01 (sample SAMEA4772469, study PRJEB27181) | metagenome | reverse complement strand
AATTTGTAAACCAAATACGTCAAGTAGTGGACTTGCCTTATGTATCTATACCATATAACATTACAAAGTACTTGTAACATAGTATAAATAGCAGTATGACCAAAAAACTAGAAGAAGAATTTAATTTACCACCAATGGACGAAGCAGATTCAGACGAACCTAATAAAATTATAGGAGATACTGAGGATAAACTTCCAGACTTGAATGACATTTCAGAATTTGATGTTACAGCAGTGGATATTGAAGATGTACAAACAGCATTAACTAATGCAGAAAAGATTGACCATGCATTACAAAATGTTAAAGGTCTTGAAGAGCATGATTCAGAGATGGACGACATTGCTCAACAGGCAGTTGACAGTTATCAACAGTTAATGAACTTAGGTATGAACGTTGGAGACAGAGAAGCAGGCAGTATATTTGATAGTGCCGCCAAAATGTTAAAGACTGCCTTAGAAGCCAAAGACAGTAAAATAGATTCCAAGTTAAAACAAATTGATTTAATGATTAAAAAGGGTAGACTTGATAACAATGCACAATCAAGCAGTACTTCAGGTACAAATGGTGCAGTGGTAGACAGAAATGAACTACTTAAAATTATCAACACAAAGGAAAAGTAGTAAATTTTCCGAAATATGATAAATAAGTGCATACGGAGTTATTAACATGAGAGAACTTAAAGACATTATAACCGAATCATTCAATAAAGAATACGGTTACAGAATTAAATTAGCAAGAGATTGTAGTGCAGACGACCTATCTAAATTAGAAAGTGCGTTGCAAAAGTATAACCTTGTAAGTGCTACACCTTGGAAAAGGTTGCCTATACAAGAGAATCCAATTGAATTCAAAAGACTTAAAGGTCTAAGTGTTACTTCAGAAGTATGTAGTACTGATGTTGTGTTAAAATATCCGGTCAATGAAAGAATTTTAGAAGTGTATGTAGCAGTTGCTTGTGGTTGTGACCATGAACGTGTAATTGTTATGGGCGTAGACAATCCTAAAAGGATTGAAAGCGAAATGGCTGAAGAAAGACTTGCTAATGACAAAGACAGACAAGTAGAAGTTCCAGAAGCAATATTAGACGAAGTAGATAGCTCTGCAGAACAAGACCATTATGAAGCACAACAAGGTGAAACAGACGGTCCTCTATTTGGAGAAGAATACAATGCTAAATTCTTAGCAGAGTTAGAAAAAATTAAAGCAGAAAAAGGTGCAGATTACTTCCGTAACTATCCAAGCAAAGATGGTATTATGGGAGATGACCTACAAGCAATGCATGATACAATTACCGGTAAAGCACACGGTGGTTTGGCTCCAGAAGCCAAGCATGTTGATGTTGTATCACAAAGTTCAAGAAGAAACTAATGTCAGACGAAGGGCATTCTTATAAGAAATCACTTTATGGTGATAATGCCTCAGTGACTATCGATGCATCTGCAGATTCAATTGATGGATTAAAAATAATGCTACAAAAAGTAGGCATTACTTTACCGTCGGGTGGACCAGAAGCACAAGAAGAGCCATGTGATGCATGTGATTCAGAAGAAATGCCGTTAGATGCAGTAGTTGTTTCAAAACCAGAAGAAGATCCTACAGGAATGCAATTTCCGAGAACAGAAATAGACCCAGATGCAAAACCAGATGTATCAATGTCCACAGATAAAGAAGTTTTAAGTAGTGTTATTAGAGACAGACTTAAAGACTTCTTAATGAACAGTTCTAAATAACAATAAATCCACTATAAATTCGCATAAGTAGTCATATGCATGAAAATCTATACTTTAAAATACCTGATATAAAATTACCAGATGAATTTTTCAGTAATACTGAGGTAATAGGTGATCCAGCCTCTTCTCAAATATTAGATTTTATGAATACATCAGAGCAAGGGCAACGAACTAGACTATTACAAACAAGTGACAAAGAATCTGATTGGGTAACTGGTACTATAGACGAGTATGTAGCAAAGCAATTAGTAGAATGGTGTAATGACATGTTTACAATACGTTTTACTAATGCATATATTATAAAAACAGATCCAGGTAAAAACGGTGACTGGCATTGCGAAGGTCCATTATTACAAAATAGGCTATGTGCATTAAATTTTCTTATACAAGGAGACTTAGGTACTACTAAAGCAGAGTGGGGAATACATAAGAACTATGATGTAGACCCAGATTTTATAGATAGATACATATCAAAAGGTGTTAAGCATGAAGATGTTAATGTTGTTAAAGAGTATATTAGTGAAGACAATATTCCTTTCTTTTATAATACTGCATGTTTACACAGATCCGTAAATGAAAATTGTACATCACCAAGAACTGTACTATCTGTTTCAGCACCTTTTAATATTGGCATGAAAGAAGTAACAAAAATGTATGAAAATGGAACATTACTTAGGTAAATATTAATATGCCAAAAGGAACAGTAAATACAGAGTTAGTTAAACAAGCATATTCGAAGATTCCGTATGATCCTGATATGCTGAGAGAGTTTCAAGCATGTTGCGACCCTAATACAGGTCCAATGCACTTTATGAAGAACTTTGTAAAGATACAACACCCTACAAAAGGTGGTATTAAGTTTGAACCTTTCGATTATCAAGAAGATTTAATTGCTAATTACAATGCACATCGTTATAGTATAAACATGCTGGGCAGACAGATGGGTAAAACCACTGTGGCGGCAGGTTACTTATTGTGGTTTGCAATGTTTAAGCCAGACAGTACAATACTAGTTGCGGCTCATAAGGCGGCTGGTGCCCAAGAAATTATGCAACGTATACGTTATGCATATGAAAGCATTCCAAATCATATTAGGGCAGGTGTTGTAGAGTACAATAAAACAAGTTTAACGTTCGATAACGGCAGTAGGATTGTTGCAAGTACAACAACTGAAAACACTGGTCGTGGTATGTCACTTACATTAGTATACTTAGATGAGTTTGCATTCGTACCACCTAGAATAGCCAAAGAGTTTTGGACTTCATTATCTCCAACATTAGCAACAGGCGGTAAGTGTATTGTTACTAGTACGCCAAATAGTGATGACGATACTTTTGCAGGTATTTGGAATCAAGCAATTAAAACGGTAGATGAATATGGCAATGAACAAGATGTGGGTATAAACGGATTTAAAGGTTATCTTGCTACATGGGATCAACATCCTGATAGAGATAGCGACTGGGCTACAGAAGAAATGAGTAGAATTGGTGAAGAACGTTTTAGACGTGAACACGAATGTGAATTTATTATATACAATGAAACATTAATAGATGCATTGCATTTGGCTAATATGGCCCACACAGAAACCCTGTACAAGACAGGACAAGTTCGCTGGTACAAAAGGCCCACAGCAGATAAAATGTATGTGCTATCGTTAGATCCTAGTGCTGGAACAGGCGGAGATAACTCTGCAATACAAGTAGTAGAATTACCTAGCATGGTACAAGTAGCAGAATGGTGTCATAACAAAACTCCTGTCGAAGGACAAATAAGAGTTATGATGGATATTCTAAAAGAATTAAAACAATACGGTTCAAAAGAATTATATTGGACAGTAGAGAATAATACAATTGGAGAAGCCGCTTTGGTTGTTATTAGAGATACAGGCGAAGAACAATTCCCAGGAACATTTTTACACGATCCTGTTAAAGTACAAGGCAAGCGAGGTCGTAAAGGATTTCATACAAGCAGTAAAACTAAAATTGACGGCTGTTTACAACTTAAACGTTTTATAGAGCAAGGCAAACTAAAAGTCTACAGTAAAGCATTTTTAAGTGAACTTAAAAACTTTGTTGCACGTGGTAATAGTTTTGCAGGGCAACCAGGTGAATCAGACGACTTAGTTATGAGTATGGTTATTGTGTGTAGAATGATTAGTTACATTAGTACATTTGAAGATGACATATTTACAGTGGTAAATCAAAATATTGGCGATGGTTCAAGACCTGACGATGATGGGCCGTATGACGAATATGATGAACCCATGCCCGTTGGATTGCTGTAAAATCTTAGTTAAATGATAAATACATACATAACGGAGATACAAGTAAATGGCAACAAGTGTAAAAACAGTAGCAGATAGAGTTTTTAACCTATTAAAAGGTTATGGATTCCAAATTGATACTTATAATAAAGAAGGCGAAGTTGTAGGCGATCCAGGAGATGCAATTAGATTTTTTGTTGAAGACCCAAACTTACTAGTTACACTTAATGTTCCTAAAGAAGAAATAAGACTTAGTATCAGTGCTAATACTGACCAAACAGATACACTAAGAAACCAATTAACAGAAATAGCAAAAGACTATTTAATGATGTTGGACTTTAGAGTATTTGGTAAAACACTAAAACCAAGCAGTGAAGCAATTAACATATCAAGAGAAGCAGACATGAAAGAACATAATAGAATGAGAAAACTAGCAGGGCTAGAAACTATCAAAGAAGATAGAACAGTTGTAGGATGTAATGATGACCAATCCTTGTATATGTTCTTAGGTAACGAACAAATTAATTTAGGTAAAACACCACAAGAGATTGGTGCAAAACTTAAAGAACTAAAACCAGATTTTAGTGATATGTATTATAGTTCAACAATGGACTTTGCAACAGAGTGCGGATTTGAAAACGATGACTCAGCAAAAGAATTAATGGATGCCAGCATAAAAGCAATGAACGACGATGATGTATTTGAAGATGAAGAGAATGACTCCGAGTACGAAAACGATTTGGCTATGGAATTTGTTAAATTACCACTTGCTTCTATGAGCAAAGAAGAAATTGGAAGTGAAATGTCAGACATCTTTAATACTCTATATGCGATGGGTATGGGTGATGAACCACAAACCGATGCCGGTAATGCAATGGAAGATTTAGGCACATCAGTTGAAGATTCCGGTGAGTATGTCAATGATGATTGGACATATCCTTCAACTTCAGATGGCGAAATATCAGATAATGATGTCCAAACAATAATTAAACATCAACAAACAGTTAAAGACGTAATAGGTCATGCATCATTAGACCAAGATCCAAAAGCACCTGAAATATTTAATAGTAAACAGAATGAAGAATTAAACGATATAAGAAAAAGAGCCGGACTACCTATAAAAGAAATAGAAGAAAATGAGCCCGGGTCGATGACCAGATATTTCTTACAACAAGACTTTACTCAAATGAGCCAAGATAAAGCATCAGATATTGTAGGTGGAATTGCCGATGAAGTCTTCCCTAGTTATGATATGCATGAAGATCCTTTAGATGGTGCTCTTGATGAATTGCATGATTTGTTAGACAGCGATACTATGAGCGGATATGATTTTGATAGAGGTGAAATGGATTATCCTGATACCAGTGAATTTTACTTATCTGACAATGATTATAAACGTTTACCAGAAATACAACAAATAGTACGAGCCAAGTATATAGAAAGAATGAATGATCCTGATATTAAAGATGAACTAAAGAATTACAACTTTACCAATGACAAACCACAAGAACTTCCAGGTATGAATGTACCTCAAGAATCAATTGAAGAAGATGATGATTTTGTTTACGCAAGTGACCTACTATATTTTGACAAAGACGGTAAAGAAATTGGTTATATGGACTTTGATGGTTATGATAATGCTAATTCAGGACATAGCGAACAAGAATTACAAGCAATAGCACAAAAGTTCAACATTAGTCCTAAGGACGGCAAAGTAGTTGGATATTTTGATGCCAGTGACGATGAAGTAGACTTCAGTGATGATAGCAATGACGAAACATACCCTGAAGGTTCCATAGGTGTTTATATAGACAGCCATAGCAAAGAAGAATCAATTGAAGAAGCAGAAAAAAGTGTAGAAGACTGTATTAGAAAAACTTTAGAAAAAGAAGGTGGAGCGGCTGGACTAGGTGCTCTAGAAGATGCATGTAAAGAAGCAGGCTTTGAAGATGATGTTAAAAAAGTTATTGCTAGTATGTCAGATGTTAAAGAACATGAACATGGTGACTTTATACTAGAAGGTAAAAATTGTGGCTGTGGACAAAATCCTTGTAAAACATACGGCACTAAAAAAGAGTCTGTAGAAGAAAGTATTGTTGTAGAAGCAAGTTTAGGTTCTATGAGAGGCAGTATTAAAACAAGTAACCAACCACTAGGCGGAACAAAGATTATTGTTAAGCATACTAAAGCAGTAAACGAAGAAGTACGTGGTTCTAGAAGTAGAAACATACAAAAGATATTCATTGAGAATAATGAAGAAAGATTCTTATTCCCAAGCAAAAACTTAAATGGTGCCAGAGCAATGGCAAGACATTTATATAACGGTGGACAAATGCACGATACAGTAGGTGAAAGTATTGTTGCTATGTGTACTGAATTAAAAACATTAAAAGAATTCGCAAACTATGTTAAGAAGCAAGGTCTTATAAATGAAGAAAATAATGACTATGTAGAACTTGCAAGACAGCATATTAGCACAATTAAAGAAACGTTTAAAAAATTAAGCGGTGTAAAAACTTACAGTAAAGCAGTTGAAAGTCTAAAAGACATGAACAATATTGATATTGTAAATGAAGTAAATTTAGAAGACCACTTTACAGAAACACACTTTGATGACAAAGTAGGTAAAGTACATGAAACTATCAGTAAGTTAGTTAATAAACAATCTGCATTTGAAAGCATGATTATGAAAACAATAGAATCAGAAAACTTTGCAGGTGTTAAAGAACTTATTAGTGAAGATCCAATGGACTTTGCTACACCAGAAGCAAAACTAGGACATCAAGTATCACAGTTAGGATCTACTGCTAAGAGTCCACAACTTGCAAACTACTTAGGTAGCATTAGTAATAAACTAAGCAATGGTGGACAAATGAATCAATTTGAATATAGAGCAGTTAAGGCTTCTTTACTTTCAGCACAAAGAACAGACCATGCTGAAATGGCCCATACTGTAACAGAAGAAGAGAAATATACCGATTTTATAAACAGTTTTATACAAGATTAATAAATACTATTATAACAAGACAACGGTTATTGTCGAAAGACAAAAAAAGGTTGACAACATGGCACAAAGAATATAAACTTAGGCATTAGTAATACATAAACACAGACAGTATTACAAACATGGCACATACATAGGAGAAATTATTATGGCATCTTTGGCAGAAATAAGGGCTAAATTGGCAAGCATGGAGAACACTAAAAGTTCTAGCCAATCATCAACAGGCGGCGACAACGCCATTTATCCACACTGGAATATCGACGAAGGAACATCAGCAGTCCTCAGGTTCTTACCTGATGCAGATCCTGATAACACGTTCTTTTGGCAAGAAAGACAAATGATTAGACTTTCTTTTCCAGGTGTAAAAGGCGGTGACAGTAAACCTGTTACAGTACAAGTACCATGTGCAGAAATGTACGGAGATACTTGTCCAGTATTAACTGAGGTTCGTCCTTGGTTTAAAGACGCAAGTCTAGAAGACATGGGTCGTAAGTACTGGAAAAAAAGAAGTTACATATTCCAAGGATATGTTACTGAAAACCCACTTAACGAAACAGCACCTGAAAATCCAATCAGACGTTTTGTTATATCCCCTCAAATCTTTAACATTATCAAATCAGCATTGATGGACCCAGATATGGAAAACATTCCTACTGATTATGTAAATGGTACAGACTTTAGGGTTATGAAAACCACTAAAGGTCAATATGCTGACTACAGTACTTCTAAATGGGCTCGTAAAGAACGTGGCTTAAATGAAGAAGAATTAGCGGCAATTGATAAAAATGGTTTATATACATTATCAGACTTTTTACCAAAAAGACCTGGGCAAGATGAACTTAACGCAATTAGCGAAATGTTCCAAGCATCAGTTGATGGTGAGTTGTATGATGTTGAACGTTGGGGTAACTTCTACAAGCCTTATGGCGTAGATGTTCCTGCAAATGCTTCAGCAAAACCTACAACATCAGCACCAGCACAAGCGGCTCCGGTAGTAGAAACTCCAGCACCAACAGTAACAACTGAACCAGTAGCAGAAACACCTGCTCCTGCAACGGCTGAACCTGTGGCTGAAGCAACTGCACCTGCTCCTGCAACAGCAGAAGCAAATGGTGATAAGCCTAGTGCGGATGATATTTTAAATATGATTCGTAACAGATCCTAGGAGAAGATAATGCAGAAACCATTTGACCTAACTAAATTCAGGACGGGCATAACTAAAGGCATCACTGGTATCAGTGCAGGCTTTCATGACCCTCAGGATTGGATATCAACTGGTAACTACACTTTAAATTACTTAATAAGTGGGGACTTCCATAAAGGAGTCCCACTTGGTAAGGTAAGTGTATTTGCAGGAGAATCTGGTTCAGGTAAGAGTTTTATCTGTTCAGGCAATTTAGTTAAAAACGCACAAGACCAAGGCTGTCAAGTTGTATTATTTGACAGTGAAAATGCACTCGATGAAGATTGGCTACAAGCATTAGATGTAGACACTAGTCCTGAGAAACTTCTCAAAATTAGTGTTAGCATGATTGATGACGTTGCTAAAACAATCAGTGAATTTGTAAAAGACTATAAAACTAACTATGGTGACTTACCATACGATGAACAACCTAAAATGCTATTTGTAGTAGACAGTTTGGGTATGTTATTAACACCAACTGATGTTGCACAATTTGAAAAAGGTGACATGAAAGGTGATATGGGTAGAAAGCCAAAGGCATTAACAGCCTTAGTTAGAAATACAGTTAACCAACTAGCACCACATCCAATTGGACTTGTTGCTACTAACCATACATACGCATCACAAGATATGTTTGACCCAGATGATAAAATATCCGGCGGACAAGGTTTTGTATATGCTTCAAGTATTGTAGTTGCAATGAAGAAACTTAAACTTAAAGAAGATGAGGATGGTAACAAAACTACTACTGTACAAGGTATTAGAGCGGCATGTAAAGTAATGAAAACTCGTTACAGCAAACCGTTTGAAAGTGTACAAGTTAAGATACCATATGAGACAGGAATGAATCCTTACTCAGGTATTTTAGAATTGCTTGAGGCAAAAGGTATCGTTACAAAAACTGGTAATAAACTTGAATATACATCTCCTGTTACAGGCGAAATTATTAAAGAGTTTAGAAAGCAGTGGACTGAAGAACGTTTACAAGTAGTTATGGACGAGTGGAATCAAATACCAGTTGTTGGAGATGAAAACTTTGACGACTTAGTAGATGATGAAACTTTGGTAGACGACCCCAATGTAGAGGAGTTAGAATAATGAATCCTGAGATACAATTATTAGTTAGTGTATGGGAATCAATGAAAAACTATATCCAGAAGAAGGATAGAGTAGAAGCCGCAGAACATTTAGTCCGTGTAATGGATGAAGAATGTGATATGTCTGGCATTGAAGAAGAAGCACATACATTTGACGGAGCTCTTAAAGCCGCTGTTATTGGTCACTATGATATTGGCAACGATATCGAAGATGACGAAGACGAGGAATGGGATTAAGTTATGGCAGGTTGGTATAATTCGGTAGTAGAAGATTTAGGTAAGATTGTTGATTCAATTAATTACTATGAAAAGGAACTACAAGAAGCCAAGTACGAATGCAGTATAAAGGGAAGTCTAGAGAAATCTAGTGCTTCTCTTCCTGGCATTACAGAACACAGATTTAATCAATTACAAGAAATAGAAGCAATTCTAGAACACTTGAATATTGAACTTCGTAAGGAAAGAAGTAAAACATTCAGAAAGTATTTAGAATCCTATAACAGGACACTAAGTAGTAGAGACGCAGAAAAATTTGTTGATAGTGAAGATAGTGTTATTAACCTAACACACCTTTGCAATCAATACAGTCTACTTAGGAATCAATACCTAGGTATAATGAAGGGACTAGATACTAAACAATGGCAAATAGGTCACATAACAAGGCTCAGAACAGCCGGAATGGAAGACATAGTAATCAGTTAATTCCTTCAAAATCATTAACTTACAAAAAGGTTGACAAACCCACAGAAGATGCTATTATAAGCACTATTGCTAACTGGGTGGAAAACCAAGATATGATTGAAGTCTGTATAGTGGGACAGTTCAAAAATAAGCGATTTGTAGAGTCAGTATCAGAGTTAATGTTAGAAAACATTATTCCTATAAAACTAAGACGCAACGTCACAGTTGATGTACAAATCCACAATGCACTAGAAGAACAAGCAGGAGGATATTGCTGGGGCGATAAGCACCACATTGATATAGAACTTGCAAGAACTTCTGAAGGCTATCGCTTTTCACGTGAAGAAATGCTTATTAATTTAACGCACGAGCTAATACATGCAAAGCAGTTTTTATCAGGTGAACTATCTGGTAGTACTATGAGATGGAAAAAAGCAGATTACAGTAAGGTTTCTTACAGTCATCAACCATGGGAACGTGAAGCATACTATTGGGAAGAACGTCTGTTCAAACAATACTTCGGAAAATTAGATGCGTAATTAGGTTGACATTCATACCAAATATCCGTATAATGTATTACATATAACTTTTAGGAGAGAAATATGCAAATATTTGAATACGATGAATCAGCAACACCTGAACACAATTTTTGTAATTGGTATAATATGAATTGTACAGAACGCAAAGATTGGAACGAAAAACCATACACATTAAAAGAAGCAAAAGCCGCCTTTGAACGTATGTATACTAACGTAAGTATCAAAACGTTCTAAAACTGTATAGGAGAATTAGATGACCACCCACGCAATGATTGATATTGAAACTTTGGCTACAACGCCTGAAGCAGTAGTATTAAGTGTGGGTGGTGTAAAGTTCAATCCTTACACCAATGAAGAACCACACACATTCTTTGATGCTAAATTAGACATTGATGCCCAAACAGAACTAGGCAGAGATGTTGACCAAAACACAATAGAATGGTGGGGCAAACAATCACAAGAAATTCAGGATATTGCATTTGCTGAAGAAGGCAGAATACAACTAGATGAATTCACAAAATCGCTTAATAAATGGCTTGTAGGCTGTGACCAAATATGGTGTCAAGGCCCACAATTTGATATGGTCATTATTGAGAATCTATATAAAATGCTAAACACCCACACAAATTGGGCATATTGGCAAATCAGAGACAGCAGGACTGTATTCAGTTTAATGGATGTAGACCCTAGAAAAGGCGTTCAAGAAGCATTACATAGTGCTGTAGATGATGCCAAATGGCAGGCAAAATGCCTACAAACCTGCTTGTTCATGCTAAACATCAAAAAAGATTAACTTTTTTACCACTTTTTTTGGTAAAAAGGTTGACTTCCACTCAAAAAGAAGTATAATAGTATATAAGAGTTAGGGAAAAGGGTTCCTTAAACAACAACATAAACGTCGGGGATGACATTATGACAAAACAAACTTTAAATTATGTAAAGGTTAAGACTGGTACTTACCGTAAAAACGAAATCGTTGATACAGTATTTCCAATCATTAAGCCACTTAACATTGGCAAAAAAGGTGCTTTTATTACCGTTGATGGTAGTGAAGCGATGGGTGAGAAATTTTCAAGCATTAGGATTTTAATTGAAGATCCTACAAAAGACTTAGAGTATGTTACTCCAAGTGTTTATGCTGAACAGCCTAAAATAGACAATACTCCAAAAGAAGAAAAGGAAGAAACTGATGTTCAAGCAATTGAACGTATCAGAGAACGTTTTGATATTTTGGATCGTATGACTCATGCTGTAGCAGAAGGTACAGTACGTGGTATGATAGTAAGTGGCCCTCCAGGAGTTGGTAAGTCATTTGGTGTTGAAACTGTTTTAGAAGATTATGACATGCTAACAGAAGTTGCTGGTAAGCCTGCAAGGACTGAAGTTGTTAAAGGTTCAGTTACTCCAATTGGTTTGTTCCAAACACTATATAATAATTCAGCGGCAGGTAACATACTTGTATTTGATGACTGTGATAGTGTGTTGTTTGATGAAGTATGTTTGAACATGCTTAAGGCTACTTTGGACTCAGGTAAGAAACGAACTATTACTTGGAAGTCAGAATCACAAGCACTTCGTAGAGAAGGTATTCCTGATAGGTTTGAATTCAAAGGTGGTTGTATCTTTATTACTAACGTTGATTTTGAAAACGTTCGTTCTAAGAAGATTAAGGATCACTTGGCGGCACTTATGTCAAGATGTCACTACTTGGATCTTACAATGAACTCTAAGAGAGATAAGTTTCTTAGAATTAACCAAATCGTTGAAGACGGTATGCTTGAAGAATACAAGTTTGGTAAAGATGGCGACAAAGAAGTTATTGACTTTATGACTGAGAACCAAAACATACTAAGGGAGATTAGTTTGAGAATGGTTCTTAAGATTGCAGACCTTAGAAAAATGGATTCTGAGAACTGGAAAAGTTTAGCCAAAACTACTTGTATGTCAGGAGCGATATAAGATAATTATATATTGCTAACGGTTCCCTGGTGCTCAACGTTAGTCATCCCCCACTAGAGCACCACGAAGCCCGGATATCCTCCGGGCTTCACCTTTTATATATTTAATTAACATTTTTACTTGACTTTTGGCAGTAAAGACGTATAATTATAATAGACGTAAGCCGAGGACGGTTTACCTAAAACATAACCGGAGAATTTATGAAAAGCAAGAACAAAATTGACTGGAATTTCCATATCAATTTTAGTCCTTTATATTTTGTGTTTGTAGTTATGGTATTAATGGCAATATCATTTAATGCAGAAGCAGAAGAAATAGAGGAAGTTGTAGTAGTGGCACAACAAGTAACAACGACAGAAACAGACCCACTAACAGAAACACATTTAATTACAAAAGTATTACCATCATACACTTGGACAGCAGGTGGATACGGTGCCTTCCAAGGTTACAATGAACGTGGTGCTCAAACAATACACACCACAGTCTTTAGAAATGGTATACCAGCAAACGAGCCTGGCTCAGCATGGTATAACTTTGGAGTAGATGTTGTAACTGGAGAAGATATAAAAGTTATCTCAGGTCCTAATAGTGTTGTATACGGATCAAGCAGTATTGCTGGAACTGTATTAATTAAAGATACTATTACAAAAGGATTTACATTGGGTGCAGGAAGTAATAGCCATAGGTACCTAAACTTAGCACCAACAAACTGGATACAGTACACAGAATTAGGTGTAGATAATCAAGCAAGAAATGACAACACAGAAGTTGATGCATATTCAAATAAAAATGTTAAACTTAATGTAGATGTTCAGGACTTTACTATTACAGCAAAGTTTACAGACTTTGAATATGACTATGATAATTGTTATGATTCTAGTTTTGCATCAACGAATAATTGTGTACAAGACGGTGAGAAGTATAATGTTGCTATTAACAATGAGTACTTTACTATAGGTAGAACTCATCAGCAATCAGAATATTATTCCGGTGATTGGATGTCTTACTCTAATGAGAGTAGTACAGACTATGTAAGAATAGGAGACCAAACTAATCTATCTCAAAAACTGCAAATTGCATATGGTGTAGACGGAAGCCAGGAACAGTATGAAAGTTTAAACAATGAAAAGCATACAAGAGATAATTATGGTGCTTACTTAAATATTAATGCCGAGTTTGCCTTAAATTATAACTTTGGTTTTAGAGTTGGCAATGAAGACCAGAATGCTATGAGATTTGGTATTGAAAAGAATCAATTCTTTTTTAATGCTGGTACAAGTTATAGAAGACCAAACTTATACGAATTAAATGGAGATGGTTGGGTTGATGCTAACTTAGATTTACTACCAGAAGAAGCAGTTGGGTATGAATTAGGATTTGGTGTATTAAGTATTTTTATGTATGACTTTGAACAAGCAATAGAATACCAACCAGGATATTCTGAAGATGTTGTAACAATAGATATTGACGAAGAAGGAAATGCTACATCAACAACTACAACTGTTTATAACAATGCAAAATATCTTAATACAGGTGCATACCAAACTAAAGGGTTTAGATACTCGCAAACATTTGGAGCATTTGGCGTAATGCTAAAAGCAACAGATACAGAGCAGGCTAGAGTGCCTAAGTATGTTGCAGTATTAAGTTACAATCAAGACTTTGGTTCTCATAATATAAATGCTACTTACACAGGTGCATATGATAGAAAGCCTGGAGATTATGATGGCGACGAATTAGAGGATTTGCAAAAATTAAACTTGGGATATGTTAAAACATTTGATTCTAATGTACAATTAGCACTTAATGTTAATAACGTGTTAGACGAAGACACAGAGGTTTTACCAGGGTATGGTACTCAAGGTAGAGAAATTAAGTTGACAATACAAAGGAAATGGTAGTATAATAAACTATGGCTAAATGTGTTCTAGAAATAAGAGATGAAGTAAACGTAAAGTTTGTTGGATTAGCACCAAGCACTAGACGTAAAATTTCTGATGCTTGTAAATATTTCTTACCTTATGCATATCATATGCCTGCTTATAAACTAGGCAGATGGGATGGTTGTGTCAGGTATTGTGATATTGGTGGTAGAACATATATGAACATGCTGGATAGGTTATTGCCTATTGTACAAGCAGATGGTTACGAAATTGAAATACAGGATCAACGTGATGAATGGAAGTTTAATTTTCAACCCATTGAGCAAACAAGGTATGAGAATACAGCATGGCCCAAAGGACATCCTGCAGAAGGTGAACCTATTATACTTAGAGATTATCAAGTTGAAGTTATTAACGAGTTTATTGCAAACCCACAAAGTTTGCAGGAAGTGGCTACAGGGGCCGGTAAGACTCTCATAACAGCCGCCTTAAGCGATTTATGTGAGCCATATGGGCGTACTGTAGTTATTGTTCCTAACAAAGATTTGGTAGTACAAACAGAAAGAGACTATAAAAATTTAGGTCTTGATGTTGGCGTATTATTTGGTGATAGGAAAGAGTATGATAAAACACATACAATATGTACTTGGCAAAGTCTAGCAATACTAGAAAAGAAAAGTAAAAAGTATGAAGCAGACTTTCCTATTGACCAATTCCTAGAAGGTGTTGTGTGTATAATGGTAGACGAAGTACACAAAGCAAAAGCAGATGTATTAAGAAACTTACTAGGTGGTGTATTTGCTAATGTTCCTATTCGTTGGGGACTAACAGGCACTATACCAAAAGACGAGTATGAAGCAGTTGGGTGTACTTGTTGTTTAGGTCCAGTTACAGGAAATTTAAGCAGTAAAGAATTACAAGACAGAGGTGTGTTAGCAAAGTTAGACATTAACATATTTCAATTACAAGATGGTGTGTTAGGGTTTAACAACTATGCACAAGAATTAAAATGGCTTGTAACAGACGACGGCAGAGTAAGTCACATAAGTGATATTATTAAAGGACTAAGTGGTTCTGGTAATACACTTGTTCTAATAGATAGAATAGCAACTGGTGAACTTTTAATGGAAAAGAATCCAGACTGGGTATTTATTAGTGGAGATATGAAAGTCAAAGATAGGCAAACAGAATATGCCCAAGTATCTGAGATGGATAATAAAGTAATAGTCGCAACTTACGGTGTTGCGGCGGTCGGTATTAACATACCAAGAATTTTTAACTTAGTTCTTTTAGAGCCAGGTAAAAGTTTTGTAAGAGTTATACAAAGTATCGGTAGAGGAATCCGTAAAGCAGAAGATAAGGATTATTTGAATGTGGTCGACATCACAAGTAATCTAAAATATAGTAAGCGACATTTAACCAAACGAAAAGCATTCTATAAAGAACAAGGATTCCCTTTTCAAGTTACTAAAGTGGAGTATAAATGAAAATATTAACAGTAGATAATACCGTATATGAAATAGATAATGTACCAGATGAAATAGATGATATAAGATTTGGTGTATTTGATACCAGTGATCCTGAATGGATGGATTACTATTTTTTACCTTTAATCTTTTTGGAGAGTTTTTATGCTCCTGCAATATGTTTGCAGATAGGCGACTACAATATCCAAATGCCAATGGATTGGAGTATTGCAATTACAGATGAAGATTTGAGTGGAATAGAAGTATTACCACTTACCAGTTTAAATAATAGAGGGTTCCTAACAGCAACCTTAAATCCATTAAGTGGAAAATTACTAGAAGCACATGAAGTTAAGATTACAAATATCTTTCAAGATGTAAAATGGTTCTTTCCAAAATTAAAGAATGGACACATGTTGTTAGCACCCTTAGAGAACACTAGCAATCCTGCGTGTGCAATGTTTGTTAAAGAAGCAAACAAAATACCACAAGAGATTGATATTGGAAATTTGTTAGATTAAACTGGAGAAAAAATATGGCAAAATTTAAGTATAGAATTGAAGGCGGAAGATATGGCGGCGAACTTGCAGTTGGCTCAGTATCAGAAGAGTTCGTTAAATATTGGGCACCTATAATCGAAGAGGAAGGTACATATGAAACTTTCATACCACATGTACTTGCACTAAGTGAATGGGACGATGACGAGGATCTTGATTCCGACTCTCCTGATATTTTTGAAGACACTAATGAAATAGAAGGTTGGTATGGAGTAGATGATATAGAACATATCAATGCCGCTTATGCAGATGGCGGATTCTTTGTAAGTGATATAACTAATGAAGATGACAAATATGCATATGATGAAAATGAAATGGAAGTTGAAGGACATACACTAAAAGGCAGAGAAGGTGCATATATTAGCACAGACATAAATGCTGATTCAGAAGGATGTACTCCTGTGATGTTATTTCATAGTTCAGAAAAAGGTGGATTTGCAACTTGGTTTGTAGAATCTGACGAACCTTTTGATCCTAATAAATTAGTATTCAGTATTGTAGAAACACATTTAGGCGATTTTGTAGAAGACCTTTGGTACGATAAAAATCTATTAGAAGCAGACTATGACTACAATGATACAACGGGCAAAAGTTACGAAGCCGCAGTTGGTTGGATTACAGACAAATGGAGAGATGAATATATTGATCCTGAAGATGGCGACTTATCTGAGTATTGGGAAGAACATGCTGAAAACTTAGAATGGGAACTTGAGAATGGATCTTAAAAAAGTAATAAAAACTGTACCTGACTTTCCTGTTAAAGGAATACAATACAAAGACGTTACAAGTATTTTAGAAAATCCAAAAGCATTTCAGTATACTGTTACTAAACTAACAGACTTTTGTATGCGTAATAAAATTACAGATATTGTGGCACCAGATGCCAGAGGATTTTTATGGGGTGCTCCAGTGGCATTAGATATGGAAATACCTTTACACATAGTTCGGAAGCCAGGCAAACTTCCAGGGCCTTTGCATACACATCACTTTACATATGAGTACGCAGAAACAAACTTAAACATAAAGCAGGACGCAAAATTAGGGCCAGACAGCAACGTTTGTATCATAGATGATGTAAGTGCTACGGGTGGAACTGCAAGTGCTATATTTGAGCTCTTACAGGAGTTTAAAGTAATGGATATGAAATATGCCTGTGTAATTGACTTGACTTTCCTACAAGGAACTGCTAAACTAAAGGAGTATTGTGGAATAGATAGTTATAGTGTGGTAGAATATGATGCGTAATATTATATTGATTGCTTTAGAACAAGAAGCACCTAAGATGGCAGATTGGGATAATGTATTTTTTACAGGTGTTGGTAAAGTCAATGCAGGTATTACTGCTGGTAAACTAATAGAACGATATAAACCAGAAACTGTATTCAATTTTGGTACAGCAGGCGGTGTTAGTGTAACATCTGGAATACATGAAATTAAAAACTTTGTACAACGTGATATGAAGTGTTGTGAACTAGGTTTTGCTACAGGGCAAACACCTTTTGAGAAAGGTGTTGTTTTATTAAATGGTGATATAGAAGATATGTGTTGTAGTACAGGAGATAATTTTGTAAGCGACTTTACAAAAGAAGAAGTTATATCAGACGTTGTAGATATGGAAGCCTATGCAATAGCAAAAGCATGTAAACAAGCAGATGTAAACTTTAGATGTTTTAAGTATATTAGCGATAGTGCAGATGAAAATGCAAATGATGACTGGGCAAAAACTGTAGCAGATGGCGAAGAACATTACATAAAAATATTTCAACAGATTGTAGGAGGTTTTTAATGAGTCAAAAACAACAACATCAAACTGATAAATTAAAGTTTCAAAAGAAAACTATAAAAGACCAAGCAGAAACAATTAAAGAACAGGAAAAGCGAATTAAAGAGTGGATCACCCAACAGCAGGACCCAAGGAATGGCTAAGAAACCTCAAATACCTTTAGCAGAAGTTATGAAAGCCATAGATAAAAAAGACCGTGGCTGGTATAATAATCTTACTGCTGAACAAAAGAAGGCATTTAGTGCCTGGATGATGATGAGGTATGCTAGTAGTGTGCAAGGCGGAGAAGCACCAAACTATATTTGGATGGTAAATGAATTAGTTAATCACAAGTTTAGTGATATAAGCAAACACCCTGAACTACAATGGTTACTTATGACAGCAGTTGGTAGTGGTAAGGTACAACATCACCCTTACATAAAACCACCTAACAGTAAAAGAAAAAAGAATAAGGTGTCGGATGCTATTGCAAAGATATATCCACATATTAGTCAAGAAGAAATAGACTTATTGTTAAGTATAAATGATAAAGATGAACTTAAAAAGTTTTTTCAAGCTCATGCTTATACAGATAAAGAGATTAAAGAGATAATTAAATGAAATGTAAATGGTGCAACAAAGAGTTTCGTAGTGAATCTACACTTGCGGCCCATATGTGTGTAAAGAAAAGACGTTGGGCAGATAAAGATATGAGCCATATACGTTTAGGTCACAGAGCATTTCAAATGTTTTATGATATTAATACTAGTGCAACAAAGCCTAAGACCATGGAAGACTTTATTATGAGTCAATACTATGAAGCCTTTGTTAAATTTGGTAGAAGTTGTACAGTGAATGAATGGTTAGAACCAGAAAAGTTTACAGAATGGTTAATCAAGAATGGCATTAAACTAAAACAATGGACATCAGATAGACAGTATGATAAGTTTGTTAAAGAGTACTGTAGAAAAGAACCAGGTCTTAGAGCATTAGAACGAACAATAGTATATCTTGCAAAATGGAGTGAAGAATCAGATGAGAAATGGCAAGATTATTTTACAACAGTAAGTCCTAGTAGAGCAGTTCACGATATTAGGTCGGCTAAAATTAGTCCGTGGGTAATTTATCTAAGTAATACAGGCAACAAACTGTTAGAAAGATTTAACGATGAACAAGTAAAGTTAATTGAGGAAATGATTGATCCTCCATTTTGGATGAAACTGTTTACAGCATCTAAAGAAGAAGTAAAGCAAATAAAACAAACGTGTAAGGACGCAAATATATGAACGTAAATTTAATTAGTTATAGTAAGTCAGACGGCAGTCACATTATAGATAGTGCGAGTGCTACAGAACTTGTGGCATTTTGTGCCAGAGTAAGTAATCCAGAAGGTCAAATGAATAGTGAGACCAGTGAAAAACTTATTAAGTATCTAATGAAACATAAACATTGGTCACCATTAGAAATGGTTAGTGTATGTTTAGAAATAGAAACAACCAGAGACATTGCTAGACAGATTCTAAGACATAGAAGTTTTAGTTTCCAAGAGTTTAGTCAACGTTATGCAGACCCAACTAAAAGTTTAGACTTTGAAGTTAGAGAAGCAAGATTCCAAGATCCAAAAAATAGGCAAAACAGTATTCCAGCAACAGCAGATGATTATGAACTTATTGCTAAATGGAATGAAGAACAAAAGAAAGTTATCAGAGTTGCCAACGAGGCATATGGCTGGGCTATAGAAAATGGGATTGCTAAAGAACAAGCAAGAGCAGTATTACCAGAAGGCAATACAGTTAGTAGACTGTATGTTAATGGTACATTAAGAAGTTGGGTACATTACATTGAGTTGAGAGGTGCAAATGGTACACAATTAGAACACATCGAAATTGCAAAAGCATGTGCCGATGTTATTAGTAAGATTTTTCCACTAGCAAATGAGGTTTTTAACAATGACTAATTACGAATCAGAAGATTTTTATACAACAGTTTTAAGTGGCGGTGTAGGTATGCCGGATACTATTACAATTTCATCAGATACATCAGCAGATACATTTACATTAACAGGTACTGATGATAACTTAACTATAAACACAGACTTTCTAAATAGTAGCCAAACACTACAAGTCGGTGATGTTACACTTAGTCAAGATACATTGAAAGATTTAGTAACACTAATAGATGTATTAAAAGAATTAGATGACGACAATCCACTTAAAGCGATGTTTGATTCTAAGAAAATGTTAGATAAAATGAAAATAGGAAAATAAATGAATGAATCATATGCAAAAGAGTGTATTGTAGAATGCACAGATAATGGTAAAACATTAAAAGTAGAAACAGGTGACTTTAAACCAGAAAGTTTCTTGACAGTTTACATGAATACTGTTAAAGTAAACTTACAGTATGATACTAAACATAAGATATATGTTGGTAGTATGGCAGGATTAGAGTTTATCACAGACGGTCCTGACCTAATAGGCAGTTATAGATGAAAATAAATTTTGATGTAGACATTGATATGGCAAATAGAGATAAGTTCTTAGAACTTGTTGATGTTATTCCTGCTAGTATTAAACGTGATGGCGAATTTACAAAGCACAACACAGGTGTCTACTTTCAACCTATTCCAAACTTTCCTTTAGAAGGTTACAGCACAATAGACCACAAAGAAGCAGAAGAATTAGGTTACTTTAAAGTTGACTTTCTAAATAACCATGTGTATGAACAAATAAAAGATGAAGCACATCTAGATAAACTGCTAAACACAGAACCAATGTGGGAGTTGTTTGGACACAAAGAGTTGGTAGAACAGTTATTTCATATTAGCAATCATTATGAAATTGTAAAACAACACATGCCTACAAGTATAGAACAGTTAGCAATGATACTTGCATTAATAAGACCAGGTAAAAGACATTTGGTAGGAAATACTTGGGAAGTAATTGAGAAAGAAGTGTGGCAAAAAACAGAGGATTATTTCTTTAAAAGAAGCCATGCAATAGGGTATGCAACATTAATTGTTGTACAGTTAAATCTAATTGTGGAACAAGCAGGAACTACTCGTTAGGAACTTTCTTAACTAACTGAATACTGCGTCTTTTAATTCTCTTCTTAAGAATATTCTGCATACTTGTAACAGGTCCAAATAATATCTCAGTCTCTTTATTCATAAACGTTCTTAAACAATGATTAAATTCTTGCATCTCATGAAATAGGAATACATCGATAGGTAGCATACGGTTTGATTCCCACCACCATAAATCTGCATGTTCTAACATTAATTTACGTTCTTTGTTATTTCTACATTTTTCAATATCGTAAAAACTTATGATTTGACCGTCTCTATTTTGTACAATTCCGACATATTCGACATTATTGAACTCTAAACCTGTAAGGAATGGGAATTTTTCTTGTAAATCTGTGTGTTTAGTCATCAAACATATTTATAAGTAACTAAGATAAATACATATATTAAATGGAAGATAAAATATGTCGTATGGAAGTACAAATACATTATACATTTTAGGAAACCCGTCAGTAGACTTAGTATTAACGTCTGATGGAATAACAGTGGACAATAGACCAATGAATCAAAATAAACTAACAGTACATAAAGGGTTCGATTCTCAATTGAACTTTTTTGTGAGAAATAGAGACAGAGTTTTACAAAACTTATCAACCAAGACACTATATGCTAGTGTTATAAACCCAAATACAAATAAAAGAGTTATATTCAAACAACTTGAATTAATTAATAGCGGAACAACCGGAGAAGCAAAACTTAGTTTTGTACCTGGTGATTTAGCAGATTTGAGCCCAGGGTTATATCAAATTAGTATTAGTGAAAGTAGTGATAGTGGTGTAACACAAAGTCCTTTGTATGCAAACCAAAACGACAGAATTATTACAGACTTAGAAATTAGAAGTCAACTAGAGTACGATCCAATTCCAACGCAAACACAAACAACATTCCAAGACCAAGGGTCTAATGTTTTTGTTACAAGTGCAATGTACGGTAATCAAGACCAAAACTTCAAACACAGTCAACATACCATTGGTATGTATATGACTGACTTTGTGGGTAATGTTACTATACAAGGTTCTGCTTTATCTAGTACACCAACACAGGATAGTGATTGGTATGACATTAACGTTCAAGGTGATTCTGGACAATCAATTGTTCCTTTCACTACAGCATTTAGTGGAATAGATGCTTATAATTTCACAGTCAACACCAATTGGGTTAGAGTTAAATTTGCTAAAACCTCCGGATCTTTTGATAAAGTTTTATTAAGAAATTAGTTGACTTTACACAGAATGGTGTTATAATAGTTTTGTTATGCATCATCATGAACTCGTAGACAACGTACATCGATTACTTATGGACAATTTGCCGTTAAATAATGGCAAAACTCCTAGTGGCTGGACTACATTCAATTGTCCAATGTGCAGTGATAAAAGAAAACGTGGTGGTGTAATACAAAGCAATGCTAAAATAAGTTATCATTGTTTTAACTGTGGATTTACAACAGGCTGGGCTCCAAGTCCTAAACTAGGTGGTAAGTACAAAAAGTTATGTGAAACGTTAGGTGTACCAGTTACTGATATACACAAAGTTGTATTAGACTTAATGAAACATAGTGAAGAACTAGAAATAGAAGAAACTAGCGATTATGTTTATACAGCGGCTAGTTTTAAAACACATACCTTACCAGACGAAACTACTTTAGTAGAAGATTTACCAGACGACCATAAAGTTAAACAGTATGCAATAGAACGTGGACTATTAGGAAACTTTCCTTTGTTGCATATTAACAATAGCATGTACAATGCCAGGCTAACCATTCCTTTTATGTATAACAATCAATTAGTTGGTTGGACTGGCAGACATGTAAACCCACCTAACAAAGAAACTGCAAAGTATTTGTTAAACATGCAAAGTGGATATGTGTTTAACATAGACAAGTTTGTTGACAGCGACAGAGACTTTGTTGTGGTTGTTGAAGGTGTATTTGATGCTATACTCATAGATGGTATTAGTGTATTAGGAAATGGCGTTACAGCAGAACAGGCTCACCTCATTGACAAACTAAATAAACGTGTTATACTTTGTCCTGATAGAGATGAAGCAGGTAAAGAACTTATTGAAAAAGCAATTGAATTAGGATGGGAAATAAGTTTTCCACCTTGGAGTGCAGAATGCAAAGATGCCGCTGATGCTGTTAGTAAGTATGGTAGACTTCTTACACTTGCAAGTATTGTAAAACATGCAAGTAGCAATAAGATTAAGAATCAAGTAAAGGCAAAAATGTTATGAAAAAAACATTACTAATAAACGGATGCAGTTGGAGTGGAGGACATGAAGACATTCATGACAAGAATGGTAATTTGAATCCACAACCTAATTATGTATGGCCCAATAAACTAACATCTAGAATACCAGATTATTCAATTACAAATTTAGCAGTAGGTGGTAATAGTAATGATAAAATTCTTAGGCGGGCTATAGAGTTTATAGACAATAATCCTGTTGATGCAGTTATAATACAATGGACAGCAATGCATAGAAAGGAGGTATACTTTGAACCATTAGGAGAATGGGGGAATCTGTGTAACTATTTTGAATTAATAGACCCTACAGATAAATTACAAACTACTGATAAAGCATATACAGATAAAATTATGTATGCAATGCATTTCGATAAAAATGTAGAATACACTGAGTCAGAGTTAAATACAATAGATAAAGTAACAAAGTCAGCAACAGATGATTACTTTTGGCAATACAGTGAAACAGATTATGTTGTAAAATACTTTCAACAACTGTTAGTTTTACAAACGTATTTAGAAAATAAATGTATACCGTATATGTTTACATCTATGAATGCTACTAGTCATTTACCGCTTATGATTAACAAGGCTGGTGTAGAAACTGATTATGAAAAGATATTGGCAAGCCAATTAAATTTAAACAATTGGACAAAAAGACCATTATCTTTTATGGTAAGAGATGATATAGATGATACATTACATCCAACACCAAAAGGTCATCAAATAATTGCGGCAGAACTTACTAGGGAGTTTAAAAGAATAAATGGATAATATAGAGAACTACACAGAAGAAATACAAGAGATGTATTTAAACTTCTTAATTACTGATCCAGAATTGTTTGTGAGAGTAAACAATATTGTTGAGCCTTATATGTTTAATAAAAGGTTTCAAAATACTGTGGTATTTTTAAAACAACATACTGCTGAGTATAGTGCT
>UEXM01001104.1_pt1 | contig 24410 bp, 24 predicted proteins | sample 1796661 | NCBI WGS metagenome assembly UEXM01 (sample SAMEA4772469, study PRJEB27181) | metagenome | reverse complement strand
AGAAGGAGTTGGTAGTGCAGTGTGTTAAAAAAACGGGCGGGGAGAGGGGTGGGGGTACACAACCCAACGAGCATTAAAAAATTGAACACCAACCTGTACGCCAGACACATTATAGATTGATTCAATTTGGGAAAGGTGTTCATAAAATTCTTCGCGGTACGAGGCCGTTGGATCAAGCGATATTCGTTTTATCGAAGGTGCGGATGTGGCACCGCCAGCGGGGCGCTTAGAGCGCTTGCGAGCAGAGGAAGTTTTTGTTCGTCGCCCAGAAGCAAACATAACAACACAAGTGGCGTCACAACAAGTTTGACCAACGAGAGGCTGTGGCTATAAAGACGTTCGCTCAAGGGTGCCAACAACACAATAAACGCCGCAACGGATAAAAGAACCTGACACACAACCGGCTGTTCTGTAAGTGCAAACGGAAACGAAAGACAAAACACAATCAAAAATATCATAAAGGTTTGGGATTAAACAGAGGTTAAGAGGCGTCTTGGTCGTACTTTATAACACGAGCTATGACAGCAACCGGTTGCCACCATCCCCATTTGCTTGGGTGCGTTTTAGGTGGCAGGGTCCCGATGCCAACTGTGGGAAACGCAATTTTTGCTCAACAAGTGCCAAGCGACGCAAGCAATCGGCTTTTCTACTCGCCACTGGGAACAAACGTTGACGGAAATCCAAAGTTTATTACCTTGGCTCAGTATGTTGCGGTAGAGGATAAGACGTCCACAATTTATAACGAAATCAGACGCGTGCTCGAGAACCCCGGCGGACACAAAGTAAGGTCGCAAATACAAAAAATTTACAGCGAAGTTGACACAATGTTGGAGCCTGAAGAAGCCGCGCACTTTAGGGGCGAGTTTGAACAAATTAAACGCAACGGAAAAGAGGGACTTGAAAGACTATTGCTTGGCAATTTAAAATATATCGGCATTATGGTAAGGGATAATCTTACAGAAATTGACAGGGAGTGGTGGGCAATCAGGGGAAAACTACAAATTACAACGTGTGTCGAAGGACTGGCAACCGTGCGGTTTGACCCCGAAAAAGCCGGCAAGCTTGCGATGGATTATTTCACCCCACTTTCTCCGGCATATTGGGACATTGTCAAAAACGTTCTCGTAAAAGTTTCAGATGATGAAGACCCGAGGGAAAATCCCCAGCGATATAAAAAAATTGGCACAATTATTTCTACCGGCGTGCGGGAAATAAACATCCTGACCAACGCCGCTCTGTTGTAACCTACAATTTAAACTCTTTGTGCAATAGGGTGACAAGCTCCGAAAACCGCCGTGCAACTGCCTGCGTACAAAACCAGTCTGCCGTTGGCCAATTCCACGGCGGAACGTCATCTGATGGTTTAAGACTGACCACCGGAAAAGAACCTGGCAAGGCAGAAACCGCAAACATTGACCTTGTGTGGGTCTCATCGTCATAGACCATAGCTTGATCAGACCGAGTCTGCTGAAGCCGGTTTCCGTCGTCAACGTAGAATCGGGTTGGAAGAGTTGTAAAAAGCTTGTGAATGGCAAAAATCTCTGCTGCTCCCACAGGTATGCTCTGTACGCGCATCACTGTGGAGACAACGTCGGGAATCAGCAGCACACGGCGACCTGTCCAGGCATCCGTGTACAGAAGCACGGATGCCCGAATCAGAGCCCGTGCTGCAAAATGAGACATGGTTCCCGATGCGCGATACAGGTTGGCCACATCGTCAACATTGACAATCGAAAATTGAAGGTTGGGGTCCCATCGGTCCAAAAACTGCCGATAAATAAGCGAAAGCGGCCGAGTATACGAAAGGGGAAAACAAACGCGGCTAAACGGCTGCGACGGTGTCATTGCAATGTCCCCACGAACGGCAACGGACAGGGACTCTTCGCAACCTGGAATCTTCACCAAAAACTGGGTAGCAAGACTGGCCAGGAAGCACGTGGACGAGTCGGGCAGGCCCCTGCAGTGCCATGTGTGCTCAATATCGGATGTCTTTCTAACCGCTTTCGTAACAACAACCAAAATTTTTACAAGCGTTCTCTCCCGCTTTCGTCGCTTCTTCGCACCCGCCGTGCTGCACTCCTCGTTTGTCTCAAAAAGATCCCAAAAGGTAGAGGCGCCACTCTCCCCGTTGTCAACGCGCGTATTGACGGTGATAGCCACAGAAACCGCCGAACCGACCATTTTTTTGTTGCAAACCGTAAAACGCTCAAGGTTTGCTTTTGCATCGCTCACAGTGACGCCCTTTTCAACAAGAAACTCAAGAGACGCCACAAGTCCACCTTTTGACTGAGTCGTCCTAAACGGACGCCCCCTCACTGTTCTGTCGGCCGCCTGCAATGTCCCACTAAGCGTTTCGTATGGCGTTCCCATGGATCGGTCAGGTTCTGCCAAGATTTACCAGAGGTCTACGTAAATAGCGCACCGGGAGCGTGGTTCTAAAAATAGGCGTGTACCTCCAGTGTTGGCTCACAAAGCGTTCGCCAAAACTCGATGGCCGCCTTGGTTTCCCCTGTTTGAAACGGGCAAAGGCCCCTAAGGGCGCAGGGGGGAAGCGACGCTATGCCGTCGCTGCCAAAACAGGCTTCGGCCATCAGATGGTCAAGATGCCAGGATGTCGTCGGCCCGCAGTGGGGACATTTTGCGTTTGTACACCGCACCGGGGTCTTACGATCCACAAATATGTCGAGAAATCCCCGTCCCTCGTGCCGCCACAACGGGTCACCGCCAGTATCTTGCCGCAGGGTGCCCCGAACCGCGGACTCGTCCAAGATACAAGACCAGTAAAATCCAACCCATGGATCTAGACCTATATTTTCAAACACGGGATATGCAATCCCGTATTCTCCCAACCGCGGCCCGTGAAACACCACATGGCGGAACCGAAGATAAAAAATAATCGCCCCGAGCACCGTAGAAGAAAGGGCGGCTGGGTTGACCACGTGAAGGTCGCGCTCGGCGCGCTCGATGCCACTTAGCCGCATGTAGGGACGCAAGTTCAAGGGCGCCGCGGCGTCAAGCACAATGGCGTCCCTGGGTAACGGCCTCATTGACCCTGTCCGAACCGCAAAACTAAAATCGCCAATCCGCGCAAAGATTCGAGAAAGAATCCTGAGGGAAAAAACCGAAAAAACCACCGCTGTGGGAGCCTCGTCGGGTCCTGGAATGACCGTTGCCGCCAGAAGACCACCATCTGCCCGACCCACCCATGCCTCAACCACGGGTAACACGGGCATGCGCTTAAACGTAACAATGCCAGCGTCGGTAAACAACCTAGAGGTCGGATCTGACACCGGGGCGGCGTGCATCCGGAACCGCCCAATGCTGGCCGCAACACGGGATGCAAGCACTCCCGTCCGTTCCTGCTGAGTCCGAGTGTACCGAACCGCCATGAGCGCATTGTAAAAACACTGCGACCCCTGAGAAAGCCGGTGTGTCACAAACATCAGACCCCCAATTCTGTCGGGACTGAGCGTAGTTGTAGCCAGCTTCTGGACGTGATCGCTTGCGTGGTTGACCACCAGCGTCCGGACGCGGTCCGCAGATAGAGCATGAGAACCAGCGGAGAGCCATGTCCCCACCTGAATCCAGAAGGAATCAAATCCCGAAAACAATACATTAAGCTCAGAACGAACCCCATGGCTCAGCATAACAGACGCCCTGGAACTGGTTTGAATTTGTCTGCGCATCATACCGTGCGAAAACGTAGAGTCATAGTGGTCGGCACAAAAGACACCAGCAACCCGTTTTCCCCTACAACCGCGCACCTGACATTTCGCGTCTGGGCCAGCCGAAAAGATAACACGTGGCTCAAAATTGAGCTGTGTTCCCCGCGTCACGGATCGGGTCTCCAATGCAGGGCACCCGCCGACGCTCAACCGCCCGCCGCGGCCAAGGTTGGCCGCGGCAACCCGGCACAAAAATGCAACAAGCATTGACGACACGCGGATCACACAACCGGAATCGGAAAATTCAAGATGAAAGGCAAGGTAGAGCGGGTCAACAGGAATAAACTCGCTGCATTTGGTACCGTCTGTACGCCGTTCCCGAACGCGGTATCTGAGAACCGCGCTTGCCGTTCCGGGCACGGCCGTGGGCGTCGGACAGACCACCGACGGTTTTGACTGCGTGAAATCGAGCACCGACGGTACCTTCAAAACCGCGCCGGCGGCGGACCGTGAAAATACGCCTGTGTTGAGACCTCCGGTCCGGCGAAACGACATTCCGGACGCAACGGACCGGAAAAACAACTGTCAAAATAGGACAGAGCAGACTAAATTTCTGGTGAAAAGGCCAACGGCTTCAAAAGAACCGTGAGCGCAACAAAGAGCGAACACTGCACAACCTCCGACTCAAGACGAAAATCGGTTTTCGAAAGAACCCCAGGCCGATCGAGGCGGGTGTGTGCAATAAGAGATGCCAGCATTGTGCAGAAAACCATTGACGGCCAAGCTAAATATAGAGCCGTTCGATGTTCAACAGATGAAGTTACAAAAACTGGAAAAATGATACACGGAGCAAGAATAAAAATTACCGCAATGCGAAACAAAAGGTCTGTAAGTCGAATGGGCCACGAAGACACCCGTGTAATTCGATCGTGGTTTCTCATTGCAATTCCAATCATGGCAACCGCCACCAGTGTCGACGTAAACTGCGAAAGCTTACTAAACACCCCCATTGGAAGTGCAATACTTGACAACAAACAAGTTTCAACCAAGATTCGGAGTGTTGCCACCGGAATGGCTTTGATGTTATTGAGCACCGGAATGAAAGACCACCCAAAGAGAGCGTTAAAACTCACAATAAAGGCTGCCAACGAGTAGACGAGCACCACAGTCTCGCGAAACGTCTGAATAGCTGACCCGGTTGTTATCAACCCTCCAATAGCACCACTCAGACTGTTGGTTGGACCGTTCATGAGAAACAGTTTAAGAGTTGTTTTGGAAATGTTTTCTGCTACCAGAGCAGAAGACGCATTCTTGTTCTTGTCGAGAAGCGTTTCGGTTTCATTAGCAATTACCACAAGATAAAAAATTGTCATGAGCAAACCAAGAATCGATATGCTCATTGAAATTGAAGATTCTGGTATGAGCACTCTGATTGCCCCAGATTCAAACCTAACAATGGCACGCAGCTCCTTTAAACTCAAAGAGGGGGGAAGGGTTGGCGTGCTTTGAGACGTGCAAAGAACGGACCCAGCCCAGGCAGTGTGTTCGCTATCCGCAGCTTTGATTTCAAGCCAGACATATTCTCCGGGCACTGCAGGCGGCGGTAAAATGTGACCAAAGCTGTCGTCGGAAAACCGAAGGGCGACGCTTGTTGGGGCATCGTTTGTTCCAACGTAGACGGCGTGATCGGAAAGTCCGGGTGCAAGGAAATACCCGCCATCTACCGGGGACACCCCTTTTAGCGTAGTTGACGCAAAATCATAGAAAATTGGAGACGATGTAATATAGCGACTTAGCTCCGGCAACGACAGACTTCCAATTAGGTAAGCGGACACGGTGTGTTCCGCAACAAGAAAGGACCCAGAAACAGACCCCGTCCCCGATGGGAGCTGGAATGCTTCGGTCGTTACGGGCACCGGGGCAAATGCGCCATCGAGAAGCATCAAAACGGCGGTTGGGGCTACCATCGGCCTGAGCACACTTTGCCTTCCTGCCAAGATCCCTATATACCAATGTTGTAGCAGATCCCAGTAAGCGCATATGCCAATCAACGGGCCGGCGCTGTACGCCTACGCTAGTACCAACGACGAAAATGGGCTCTATGAGCTCGATGGAGGCAGCTCTGACGAAGACGGGTATATTAAAACAAGCGAAAATGACAACTCGGGCAACAGCCCCGGCTACGACGACCCCACGGTCAACAGCCTCTTTTCGACTTCAAACCGAAACCTCAGATCCCATGGTCGCGCCGTTCAGCTTTCCAGCGGGCCAACACGTTGTCAATCGCCGCGTCCGGCGCTCACAGCCCCACCGCCCCCCGGCCGACCGTCGTTGAACGACAAATTCCAGTTTGATGAAACCCAGCCAGTCTACGAACCAGTTCCCATCTCCAAAGAGCCGGAACCAGTGTCTGCAAACACAGTCAGATTTCTGGTTATAATTAGCGTGCTGTCGTTGATTATAGCCATGGCAGCGCTTTTTATTTCTGTTCAAACTCGGGAAGCAGCTGAAGCCGGCGGTCAACAACATAATGAATCAAGATTGCCAGAGATGCTCAATTTTGGTTCTCCCAGCACGGAGGCCCTGGCGGATGGACTGGCTGACGCGTCGACAAATTATCAAGACCCCAAAAGCTCAAATGTGCCAAGTGACTCGCCGGAGGAGTTGCCCCCAGGCGCAGTTCAATTTTTTTTTACGCAAACCCCGCTGCCCTCAAATTGGTTGGTGTGCAACGGGAGTACATACGCGTCGTCCACATGGCCAATGCTTGCACAAGCTCTTGGCAACGAAAATGATCCCACATTTACTGTACCGGACATGATAGACAAGGGTCTTTTTCCTAGGTCAAGCACCGTTGAAGACGTGGGGACGGTCGAAAATTCAAGCGTGTCAGCATCAGACATAAGTGTCACCATTGTCGACCCTGGCCACCGCCATCCCGAAAATTGGCAAAGAAACCAGATAGGTAAGGGTTTTCACACCATAGATTACTCAACCTACACAAATATTGCTGATTATAATTCTAATTATGCTCCCGTGATATTGAAATACTACGACAATGAAAACGCGATAACAATTTCTAGAAAAGAGTACCACACGTCCAACGTGTCGGCAACCGTAAATGCCGGCATTGAAACGCGACCCGCGGCGATTCGGTTGCTTCCCGCAATCTACGCTGGGCGGCGCGGCTCGGTGTGAGGTTGAATGATCAACAACATCTATAAAGAGTTTGAAACATTCAGGATGAGACATAAAAAAAATGGCCAACTGGTCGGCCGTTCGCGCCGGAATGGGCATGGTTGGCACGGCCGGTGTTGCCGGTCTTTTTTTCGCCGCGCTTTGGCTTTGGACAGAGGACGCGCAGCTGGCGCCCAACCTGGACCCCGACGTTGTGGCAACACTTTCAACGGCCGGGGGGCTAGTTGTTGTGTCCTTTATTTTTTATGTTGTTTTCTTCAGTCTGGTAATTAAACAGGAGGGAAAAACAGACAAAAACACTTGGGCGCTCTACACTGCCGGTTACCCGGCGCAGGCGGCCGTGTTCATTGGCTCCTTTGGGTTTGGCATGGTTTCTAGAGTGGATGGAAACAATGACCCGACCTTTATCGTTCCGGGGTTGTTGCTGGGAGCACTTGTGCTGTTGGCGCTGATTATGTCCATCGTATCGCACGAACCCCAAAAGCCTGGCATGGATCAGAAAACAGAAATGTCAACCGGAAAATTTGTTTTTGTTAGTTTTCAAACTTTATTTTCGTTGGCATCAACCGTGCTTCTTATTTTTGTGTTTACCCACGGAGGTCTACATCCGGACGAAACTATTCCGTACGTGTGTACAATGGTGTCTCTTTTTGGCCAACTGATTGCGTTTGCAATTTTTTACATCTATTTCAGGTACAAACGGAACAGAGAAGATGTAATTCAAACGGCAAACGCATCCTGGGTATGGTGCGCAATTTTTGTTGATGTCGCGTCTGTGGGACTCACGGCGGTTGCCGCCGGATACTTTTATCCTCTTGGAGTCGAGGCTTCACAAAAAGCAGAAAATCCGGAACTGGTTCTTTGGCTCCTGTTTGCAGCAGGGGTAACAAAATGCGCGCAATGGGTGTCATCCCATTCCTGGTCTTCTGTAGACAACAAAAAACCACACGACGATTAGTAAAAATTTGGGTTTACTTTAACTTTAAACTTAAAATGTTAGTCTGCAGACTCCATGGAACTCTTAAGCTCACGAATTTTACCGCAAAGGCGATCAGGAACCGAGGTGACATTTCCATCTGCGTCAGACTCGCCGGTAATCAGAACGGGCCCAAAAATTTGAATCCCAAGGTTATCCGCCACCGCGTTAACCAGATAGTTTGCGGGAAGCCGACGCTCAATTGCGGCTTCGTCGACCCACAGAATAAATCCGTCAGAGGGACAAGTTTGGGTGCCAGGGAAAATAAGGGGGGTGTACCATCCACCGCTTTTCTTTGTGACTCCCAAAAGAAAGTCAGAATTCCGGTCAAAGATAATCTCGCCGCTGGTATCAAGCAAGACAAAATCGATTGGAACCTGCCCAAACTCATCGGCCATCAAGGTGGACATGCCCCTGGCTGGTTGTGGCCCGGCTTGGAAACGTGCCATGCAGGACACGACGGTGTACTAAAAATATCTTGTCTATATTTAGCCATTTGGCAAATTTTAAATTAATGGCGTCATGAGCGATCAAGGTACTTTAAATAAAAGCTTTAATTCTCAAATGAACCGCCATAGGTTGGCATGGAAATTGGGAACTAAAGAGTACACGAAACGAAAAGACTATCCTGGAGACGCGGCAAGAAATCATGTGTGCACAAACAAAAATTGTTTAAATTACCAGTGGCACCAACCCGCGGTGAGTACCTTTTGGCTCTGTCTCGCATGTAGTAAAATTGCACCGTGCATAGTAACTGAATTTTACACACATGCACCTTTTAAAATGCTGCCACCGCGCAAAAAACAACAAGCTGCATGTTCTGCGGCTTTTGCGGCTTGGTGTCTTCAACGCAAAAAACCATCAATCCCAAAACCGGACAAGACTTTGACCAATATAAGTGGCGGTCACAAGCAAAACTTGTCCAATTGACAGGATGGACCGATACACGGGAACGGCCGGGGTTTCAAATGCCGTTTCCGATTTAATTATCCTTGGTGGGTTTGTACTTGGTGTCCTTGCTCTTGGAGGCGCCTATTTGCCGGTGCCCCAGGACGGAAACGACCGTGATTCGGTTCCAGTAGACTGTTTTGTTTATCCATTGGGATTCGACTCGGCCAAGTTTGTCCAACCTTCCTCGATGCTAAAGTTTTGTTATAGGACCGAAAACGGCGGCAAGAATCTTTTTTATATCCCACTCTCGGCCGCAATCGCGGCAACCGTTGGGAACATGGGCTGCGTTTACGGAAGGATTCGCCGAAATGAAACATCAGAACCGATTTTTGTGGCATACATCCTTTATTTTGTGGTGCTTTTGTTTAGCTTTCTCCTGTTGCTCGTGCCGGGCACCTGGACTCCCGAAGGCGAAATGCATCGTCAAATAATTTCGGCATCTTTGGTTCTGGCAGTCTGTGGTCTTCATTTCTATATTGGACTAATCCAACTTCTGGCGCCAGAAACCCGCAACTGTTCATTTCGGACCCGGATCAACGGTTCCCCTAATTCTTCCCGTAAACCGCAGCCGTTCATGAATGTGAGCTCCGGTTATTTTCTGTTAAACTCAGACAAATAAACAGTTTATCTTTGTACATGTCTCTCGGATCATTTGGTGCATCCTTCCACTTTTTTATCTATGTACATGTTCGGCTCTGCCTGTCTATCCCTGGTACCCCAAGTCGGCAGTAGCAAACTGAATCGGGTGGCAGTGAGAGTCTGGCATGTTTGTCGCCAAAGCAAAAATCCAGTCAACATAGTCCTCGGCACATACTCGCGACCAAAAATCGGAAATGTTGCAACAAAACAGAATCCGGGTTATAACCATCCTGTTGACCGCTCCCATGTACCGTGCCACCGACAGGATAGTCTCAAAGATTACCCGCCGCGGCGGCCCCGCAACATCCCAAAGAGTCCTGCTACCGCCAAATGTCAACAGGGGCGCGCGGGAAATCATGGAAAAAATACCCGGATCAATGCGGAGTGAATGGACCGACTCCCCGGGCGCGGTCACAAAATCAAGATTCATCGACCCACTCCAGAGCCCAAGACCAGAAAAATCAACCAGTCCGCTGGCGTCCCCGTGGCCCTGAGGCACTGCCCGAAGTGCCGGTACGGCATTATCGGCGGTGATTGCGGTCTCGTCCGCCGACGCCTCTGGGGACAGCGCGTGTCCCCACCGACACTCGATCGGGCGGTGCTGGTCGGACCCAACTGGGAAAGAAACCACCAGAGAGAGCCGCCGGCCGTTATCTGCCGGCTGTTTTGGCCAGACTGCGTGGTCTGAAACCGCCGGATAAATGTCCGCCCCAAGAAACTCGAGCAAGCTGTAATGGGGAAACGCGCGGTTGGCCCGCCCAGACGCACTTAAAAGCGACCGGACCGCCTCTGGTGTCACGCTGTCAGACAAAAGCCGAAAACGGTACAACGCCGCAAGGGTCCCGGCAACGGTTTCCACATCGGCAAGGTCCCCCTCAAGCTCGCGTAAAACAACGTCCGAAAGGCCCGGAATGGGAGAATTGTCGCGATTCGGCCGGATGCCGCAACCCGGGGTGTAGCACCGAAGAAGTGAAAACAGCGCGTACAGCGCAACGAGCGACGAGCGATTGGTCCTCATTAGAGGTTCAAGAAGTTCCGCAGTGCCCGGAGTCAGGGATACAACACACACGGGGTCCCGTCCTGCCGTGGTCGCCGACACGCTTTCGTGAACCATCCGCGCAATCGCAAGAAAGAGAACGGACACGCCAGAAAGCCGCCGGACAGTCCATCTCACGACCCCGCGAAGCCAAAGGCTGGTACACGGAGGGGCCCGTGTCATAAGAGCAAACGCATCAGTCTGGACCACCGTCGGTAAAATATGCGCCGTTGCCCGAAGTTCGCCGCACTTGAAACAAACGGAATGCAGAATGTCGTGAAGCACCGCCGTCTCTGCATAGTTGAGACGAAGTTGGGACGCCAGTGTCACCACAACCTGCGCGTAGTGAACGTCAACGGGAACCATTCGGATTTTTGCAAAAATGGCCACGGCCTGTATCTCACTGAGCGTGTAATGCGCCGGATCGCCTCGATCAATGGAACCAGACAACGTTTGCAAAAGCCATTGAATGAAAAAAACCCGCAGGGGATGATCCATACGGCCACTGTCCACCCGGAACGTCGCCGTGCAGTGCGACTCTGCGCAGTGAACGCACTGGTAGACACGGCCCTCGGTCGGGGACGGCTGAGACGGACGCTGAAGAACAAACAGCCGCTCTCCATGCAGCAGCTCTGCCGGGTTGAGAAGCGAAACCCCCTCCGACATCTCAAACTGAGCCGCGCGCCGTCCAGGCACAGAATTGCGGGCAAGGACAAACAGGTTGACCGAATCCCGCGTAATTTCACCATTCAGAATGGTCCTGGCAGCCTCCTCCCAAAGATGAGAGTCGGCCATCCCGCCCGGAGCTCACCGCGGTTGTGCCCGCCCCAGGGCGGGCGGTGCAGATATAGCACACCCCCCCTGACTAAATTTAGATTTGGAAAGGCATGGACCCTAATTGGAGATCAAACGGGATTGATCTTTACAGGCTTCTTCACGATCAAACCCTTCAGTATGCCGTGATCCATCTGGCCATGCGAGATTTGAGGCACGCGGACAGTGTGCAGGCAACAGACTGGCTCGGGAACCCACCGCCTCCGCCGTCAGGGTCCAAACGACGGCGGCCAGTCGGAAACACGCTTCCAGACCTGTTAATGACCGCAGATGCGGAAGACGGGACCGCAGAAGACAACCAGCCCCTGTTTGCCCCGCTTGTTGACGCCGCAGAGGCGCTTATACAGGAAAACGCAGAGACCCCCCACATGTCAACCTGGATGGTCTTGTATTTTTTGCTGGTGTGCGACTCTCTCAAGGAACACGTGTGCCGGGGGACCCCCCCAAACGTTGCCCACGTTTACTTTCAGGATTTTGACGCCCGCATTTCTCGGCATGTGTGCGGGAGTATCTGTTACACGCCAAAGGGGGGAGACAAGCGTGCAAAAAGTGGGAATGTTTTAAAAAGTGCTATAAGTCCGGTAGAAGCCGTGGCGGTCGAGTGGCTCTACCTTGATTCGATCATTGACCAACTTGCCAGGAACGCCTGACATATAAACCGACCTCCCGAGTTTGTATACTGCCACGGCGTCTCCGGGTCCCAAGAGGAAAAATGGGTCTCATGGAAACGTTCAGACGTAACATGTGGGAGATGTTTTTGTTTGCTTTTGGAATTGCCGCAATCGTGATTTCGGCCCATCTCCCGAACGTGTGGTCAAAAGGGAGCAAGGACGCCGCATCCTTTGTTTATGGAAGCCCAACTTGCATCGAGCAAGTCGCGTGGCCCATTTCTCCTGCCCGCGTCTTTTTCCTAGTCACTAATCTTTCCTTCTACTGTACGCCTAAAAAAAAATTTGCAGGGATGCGCTTCACAGCACCGGAATCGACGTGAGAGACGGCGAAACTTTGCTTCAGCCTGGGTTTTACACCCCCGAATATGCTAGTCCTCGTCGATATGACAGCCAGATGTACAAGTACGGAGACGTTAAAACGACTGGAGTGGACTGTACTCTGGCTAATGGCCAAGCGGCCACCCCCGCAACTTGTATGGCAGATGCAGGGGGCACTGGGTACCATTTTGAGTTTGACGACAACAACGATTGCCCCGATGAAGCAAAGGGAACGTTTGCCGCCTCTTCGTGGGTGGTGGGAGCAATGTCCAAGTCTGTTGGTGGCGTTGATCAAAAATGCGAAAACAAAATCCCGCAGCCAATTTTCAGCACGTTGACAGCGGACGGCCGCGCGAGACCGTTTTTTGAGGATTTACACGACACCGCACAGAGGACGACAGTTCGTATGCCGGGCCATATCACAACCACAGCAGCCGCAACTACCACCGTTGCCTACGACAAGGATGCCAAGTTGGCCCATAATCAGTTTGGCGTTGTCATCAACTCAGACCTGAACACTGGGCTGTCTCCATACATGCACACGCACCGTAAGGAGAACAAGTGTGACGGTATCCTTGGCCGGTGGCGTCGGGAGTCTCCAAAATCGGGGTTCGATTTTTTTAACCCAGGCGACGTGGATCTTGACATGCTCGAAGTGATGACCTGCAACGCGGTCTACGGTTGGGCACTTGGCGGACGGTGCGCATCAGTGCTCGACCACGACAACGAACACGTTTTTGAACTTGAAGGGTTTGTTGGGGCGAACGATGAAGCGAAGCAAGAGAACCTTGAAAAGTTTTATGCGTGGGCACAAAAGAAACACGCGGATGAAATTGGAAAATGTTCAAACTACACCCGGACCGAGTGTGACAAAAACTATTTTGGCGACCTCGGCGTCGGCACCGAGGCGGTTGCCGAAGATCCCCCAAAGTGGCAGTCTGGAAAACGAACTAAAGCGGAATTTTCAAATATGAAAAGGACTCTTTTTAAACCAGAGCCGTTTACTCGGACTGCAGACGCGAATAATGATGTCGGGGACGCCGTGGAGCTCAACGAAGCTTATTACGAAAAATTTTGGGATGCAATCAAAGACAAGTTGTGCTACATGAAACTAGGCTACGGGCGTTCAGTTGTGAACAACGGGCGTTTTTACGGCACAATTCCGACGGCAAAAGACGCCGAGAACCAACTTTATAGAGGGCCAGTGATGCCAGGTTCCGACATGTCTCCTTCGGCGTACGACACCTACTTTCAGTCACAATACGACAATGGGGCAGAGACCGCAGGAAAGTATAATTTTTTTCAAGACCTTTCTCCCCACGGAGAGGCGCCGACAGCAGGTCAAAAATCAAACACCAATATTTTGACGAAGGTTTATACGATGACTACGTCTATAGACGGCGACCCCAGTGGCCAATATTACAGCTACAACCCCAACGTAAACGCGCAACTTGTCGATACGGCTAATGGGCCCACAGACTACAAGAAGAAACCCGCGGGTGTCGATACCGCCCAATTTGCCGGAGTAAACGTGCCGATTACTACGGTCGATTCGCGTTATCTGTATGAACGCATCGTGTACGACTTTTTGGTTCTCAGCCAGATGGCGGACAACATTGGACGGGAACAGGATTTTATTAATCTTCTCCCGGGAGCCTGTTTCTCAAACTCTTACTCGGACACGGCCCACCAAACGCTTGCGGTATTTTTTGCAGTTCTTGCGGTTCTTCTGGTCGCATTCTGTATTCCGCGTCTCATTCCGGCGCTTGATGACAAGGGGTACCAGTTGTTTGGGGTTCTTGGTTGTGTTAAAGGCAACGAAGAGCAAATGGAATCCATCCAGACAAAGTTGATCTTTATTTTTGCGCTTTTTACCGGGCTTACGGGGCTTGCGGTCTCGATGCTTTTTATGCCCACCCCTCCCGAAACGCTTTCCACGGACCAGGGAATGGCCAACACGTGGGGGGCCGTCCTTGTTCCCAGCGTGTTTGGCAACGACGGATCGCTTGGATCAGACGCCAACGGTAACCATGCTCGCATATTCTTGTATGACATTTTGAACGGCGATTTCACACACGCGTTTGGGCTGACGTCGAAAATGCAAACAAACGCTTACTATCTGTCGGTCATGAGTGTGGTTATTGTTGTTTTGAGCATCCTTCTTTTCCTTTTCAAGCCCATGAAAGATGGAAAGTATGGCCTTGGCACAGCATCCAAGCTAGGAACCTGGGCATAGGGTCGTGGGGAAACCAACTGTAAAAAGAGCGTGTGTGCCCGACACGTTTTAATAAATAACACCAGACCCGCCTGTCTCGCTCGCCCGAATACCAGTGCCAAGTTCTATCAAAAGCGCCAACCCCGTAATCGCCGACGGAATAGCCACCGTCAATTCGTAGTACATTGGAAACACGGTCGACGGCGCGGGGCCGGGACCGGGCGTGGCAGTAGACGACGACTGGCCGGCGACCTCTGTTGTGCCCTTCATAACCGCGTCGGCCTCTTGATCTCGTCGACGACGCCTCCGGCTAAAAAAGTCGCACACTTCGTAGTCCCCACAGTCGTTGAAGCCAGGGCATCTCACGGTCACCACGTAGTTTTGCGACTCGAGATGTTTCTTCAGCTGCCCAAGTATCCACTCCTTGGCACAATCGTCAATAGCAAGTTCGCCAAAACTAACCGACGTTGTAATCACTGCAACCGTCGGTTCCTCCGAGACCACTGGCTCCGGCGCATCCACCGTAAGATTAAGTTTTTCAACAATAGTGTTCACCGTGTGACCGGCAAGGTCCGGCACATCCCCACTCTCGTCGCCACCGGAAATAATTGCACTACTCACAGCTGAAATTAAGTCGTTTGCTACGGTGACGTTGGCGGAAACTCCTACGTACTTTGGCGTGGTCGGCGAGGTGGTGGGGGTGGTTGTCGTCTCGGTAGTCGTGAGCGTGGTTGTGGTCGACGGAGTGGTCGTGGGCGAAGCTGTAGAGGTGGTCGTTTCGGTAGTTGTGAAAGTGGTTGTGGCTGTAGGCGTCGTTGTCGGACACGTACCCGCGTTGTCATTGACGCAGGCCCCGTTCACATAAACACAGCCAACGCTGGATGCACAGTCAAACGCGCCGTAGGTGCCACACGTTGCACAGGGATCGCCATATTCGGTGCGACGTAACCTGTTGACAAATTGCTGCTGCTGAATTTCGGGGAGCCACCCGCACACGTTGCTTGCACTGCACTGGCTACACGTGTCGTGCAGGCCACATGTTTCTTCGGATGTTGTCGGACTTGTTGTGCGGGTGGTGGTCGGAGTTGTGGCTGGAATAGCCGTCGGAGATACTCGAAGGGTAAATTTCATCGACTCGTAGTGCGTGATGCATGCGTAGCAATAGAAGGCGACGCTCGTGACAGACGGCACGGACAAAAAGTACGGGTTCTCACCCGGATGTTCGTTTTGGATAGTCACCTGGTCAACCGAAAAATTGTCCACCGTAGGGTACTGGCTGCAATCCCCATCCGACCTGTAAATGTTGTGTCCGCTGCTCCAGTCAAACTCTACAGAATCACCTACCACAACGGCAAGTGTTTCGTTGGTCGTGACGTTTCCGCCCAGGTCCTCCATCCACGTCACATAATATGTGGTACCGCCAAAAGTAGTCGCCGTGGTGGTCAATGTGGTGGTCAATGTGGTGGTTAAAGTTGATTCGTCGCCGGAACCAGACTCTTCAATCATAGTTGTTCCTGTCGTAGTTAGCGATGATGTTTCGGTTGTAGTTGGCGATGATGTTCCTGTGGTACTCGGCGATGATGTTTCGGTTGTAGTTGGCGATGATGTTTCGGTCGTAGTTGGCGATGTCAAAGGCGTGGTCGTTCCTGTGGTACTCGGCGATGATGTTCCTGTGGTACTCGGCGATGATGTTTCGGTCGTAGTTGGCGATGTCAAAGGCGTGGTCGTTCCTGTAGTAGTCGGAGTGGTAGTCGGAGACGTGCTTGGCTGCCGGCTTTCTGGCGTCGACGTGGCCGTGCCGTTGCACAGTTCCTCGTCATCCAGCCAAAGTTTAATTTCGTCTACCATGATCCCGGTTTGCGTGGGCGGAGTAAACTGAAGACACTTTGTTGTTGTACTGTCGCTGCTTATGAGCGGCCCTGTATGGTGAACCCCTGAAACATAGTTGCACCATACAGACGTAGCGTCGATGTATGGTCTTCCGTACGGTATGCGGTACGCCCCTTGGCTTCCGTCGTCGAGGGCGCCAACTCCGGATCCCGAATAAAGATAGTAAGAAAATGCAAGGTTAATTTCGACCGTTACGGTGCCGTTGGCGTCGGCCACACACGCGTCCTCCAACACGCCGTTGACACTCCCCTGGTTTTCGCCGGCGTCGGAAACAGCAGAAATGGTAAAATTGACCTGGCCGTCGGTTCCGTTGCATGCAACCAGTACCTGCTCGGCTATACCCGTTATGGCAGTAACCGACGTGGAAAGCGTTGCGTAATAATCAAGGTCGGTCACGTTGACCGACAGCCCATAGGACTGCCCCGGCGTCAGGCCGTTGACCGCGTACGCTATTTCTGGCAGCCCAAATTTAGAGCACGCTTTCACATCGGCAGAATTGACGCCGATAAACTGACTCTGAGCAATTGGCTGAATGCCAAAAAGGGGGCCCAGGTTTCGGTATACCTGGCCGCACGTTTCCGTCTCGCCTTCGTACGCGTCGCCAGGCTCAGTGTTCCGAAATGACGCGTTGTAAGCGCCGTTTCCATGCGTTTCATGCCACCCAGCAGAAAACGCATCAATGAACCCCCCGCCAGCCTCGGACTCGGGGTGGATCGAAAGGAGCGCCGCGTCGGCATCCGTCGCCTCAAACGTTGCAACAGAGCTGCAAACCCCCAAAAAGTCCGGCGCAGTTGTTGGCGATGTGGTTGGCGACGTAGTCCGCGACGTGGACGCCGATGTTGTCAGCGATGTAGACGCCGATGTGGTTGGAGATGTCGTTTGCGAGGTGGTTGGCGACGTCGTCCGCGAAGTTGACGGCGTAGTCGTGGCTGACAAAGTGGGAGATGTGGTCAACGATGTGGTCAAAGATGTTGTCGCCGATGACGTTGGCGACGTTGTCCGCGAGGACGTCGGAGACGTAGAGACAGATGTTGTTGGCGATGTAGTTGCCGAGGTCGTCCCCGACGTGGTGGGCGAGGTCGTAGGCGAAGTGGTCGGCGAGCTCGTCTGTGAGGTGGTTGGAGATGTGCTTTCCAAAATCACCCCTGATGTAGTGGGCGATGTTGTCCGAGACGTGGTCGCCGAGGTCGTTGGAGAGGTAGTGCGAGATGTAGTCAACGAGGACGTCTGTGAGGTCGTCGGAGAGGTTGTCGGGGAAGTCGTCGGAGAGGTTGTCGGAGACGTAGTCGGAGAGGTTGTGATTGATGTTGTTGGGGAAGTTGTTGGGGAAGTAGTTTGTGAGGTTGTCGGAGACGTAGTCGGAGAGGTTGTCGGAGAGGTTGTCGGAGAGGTTGTCGGGGACGTTGTCGGGGAAGTAGTGTGTGAGGTTGTGATTGATGTTGTTGGGGACGTTGTTGGGGAAGTAGTTTGTGAGGTTGTCGGAGACGTAGTCGGAGAGGTGGTCGAAGAGGTTGTCGGAGAGGTTGTGATTGATGTTGTCGGAGAAGAAGTTGGGGACGTTGTGCTCGAGGTCGTCGGGGAACTCGTTGGGGAAGTAGTTTGGGACGTTGTTGGGGAGGTTGTTGGGGACGTTGTGCTCGAGGTCGTCGGCGAAGTAGTTTGTGAGGTCGTGGACGATGTAGTTGGCGACGTTGTTGGCGAGGTTGTTGGCGAGCTGGTTAATGACGTAGTTGGCGACGTACTCGGGGTGGTTGTCGGACATGTAATTGTTGATGTGGAACGTGTACATGTGGGCGTAGTGTCCGATGTAAGAACGCAGCCCAGATAAGTTTCGCAGATAGCTGTTGCGATACTGGAACATTGCACACATGAACTGCTAGCCGTTTTCCAGCCGCAACCAAGTGCCGCTGCCGCTGCCCCGGTGCACGTATCGCAGTTTGCGTTACTTGTACTGCACGTTGCGGCGGCTGTGCTAGATGTTGTGGTCCCTCCGCCTTCGTGGTCCGAAATATACAAAGGGGCCAAAATTGCCCATACCACTCGCATTGCCCAAACTTATGAGACAATGCCCAAAAAGTTTATAGACAGACGGGCGGCTGTGTTGCGTGGATTGTGGGTTTGGATTCTTTTAATACTTTACTGCAAGGGCAATATGCCCGGGATCGCGCTTAAGATTTTCGTTGGAAGGTAAAATGGGCGAATCCAACCCGGTGTCGTTTTCTTTTGTAGGCAAAAGCGCCGACTTGGACGATGACCCGAGAAATGCAATGATTACAAGCGCCGAACCAAGGATGGCCGAAACAAAATCCGGAAGCAACGCCCCAAACCCGCCACAGACAACCAAAACGGATACGGTTGCAGTTACTACCGGAGAAGACAGCTCGTCGTGCCGATACCCGAGAAAAACCACCGGGATCCAAAACGGGGCGACCCTGCCGGATGTTGACGCCAAAAATCCCACACCGGCGGCTGCCAGCCCTTTTACGGGTGCATTTTCACAAGGCGGGAAAGAACCCTCGTCGATCTGTATCCGTATTGTTGCGCCAGAACAATGATGCATATATCCCATCCAACCAATTTTTTTTCCGACTCGTTGGCCTTTTTTTCTAGATTAGTGCACAGCTGAACAATCTGGGCGTTCAATTGAACGGCTCTGCCCGAATCCTCCGTTTTTGCAACGCGCTGAACCATACGAGCCGCACTTGCCTGTACTCGATTATTCCAGACCCTTATGGCGGTCGTAATCTCCTTGCCCGACGAACACACAAGGCTGTTGGCAAGAACGGGGGCTTTTGCCACCGCGTCCCTGTTACCCTCTTGCGATAATATAACAAGGTCACAAAGGCGACGAATTTCGTCCGTGCGAAACGAGGCAACTGCACTAACAGCGGCATCAAATCCCGCAAGAAGAATATGGGGCACAGCACACCATTCTCCCCCTGACAGAATCCGAAGGTGCATTACAGTACACGCCACCTCGTAAAGATCCTGAGAGATTTCAAAAAAGTGTGGAAATTTGCTTGCCATTGGACAATCTGGCCACAGACAGGCCAAGCTTATATCCGATATCGACCGGCAGCTTAGCTGCGCCGCCGGAAACAAGAGATGTGATGTCAGCGTTTCTTCCGTTTCGGCGATAAGCGCGTCTGGGTCCGGGGGCATTCCTGGGAAAAATTGCGTCGGCGTCTCGGGAAACCGCGGCAATGCTGTCATTTGTGGTTTGGTTTCAATTGAAACCAACGGCGCTTCAACCGACAAGAGCGCGGCAGTGTCTTGTTAACCAGACGGTGTTTAAAAATTGTCACACCCCTTTTGATATGGACGCCCGTCCGGCCAAACGGGCGTGTCTGACCTCCCAACAGCGGAGGCCGTTGGACCTTGCAAACGTACTTCAGGAGGCTCTTTATTGGAGTCGGGTTGTGTATGGACAGCACCCGTCGGCGCTCCTCCCTCCTCCTGCTGGGATGGAACAGCTCAAGTCAGCAGAGCCTGAGCTGACGGTCCCACCTAGTATTGCTCGAGTGTTGGATAGGTGGGTCAAATGCAACCCGATATATGGTACGGCTCCGCTTGAGCGCCACGGCGGAAACCTCGACGAGAAGAGCCGCACAGAACTTTTACAAACATTTCTGGCAAATTTGCCCCAGCGGATGCGCGATGCGCCGTTTACACCAGAGCTTTCAACGGCCGCGTTTGAAAACCACATGCTTACCCTTGGCCGCCGGTACGGAACTGCTGAAGGGGGGTTGGTCCCCGTGTGCTGCAATGGCAGCGCGTGTGCTTCCCTAAAGGTCAAAAAGAGCTTTGGGACGCCGCTTCAGCGATACTACACGCCAAGCGAAGACGAAAAATTGCTTCAGGATCCGTCGCTTGTGGCCGCGTTTGGCGCTGGGCCGTGCTTGATCTGTCTTCGCCACGACGTCGACGTTCTTGTCAAGTGCAATGTAGGCAGATCAGTCCGTCCCCAGGAGGCGTTTGGTCAGCCGTACGCCGTCATGCTTCGGGTGTACAACTCGGTCGACGTCCCGGGCGGCTACAGGTCGTCGGAATTCTCAAACTCTCCGGTGGAAACCCCGGACATTTCACCGGTCCCCTTTGTTTCCAGTAAAAGCGAGGAAATCAGCTGGATGTACAACAACTCAACACAAACGTGGTACATTGACCAGAGTGCCCTGCTTTTTAATCCCGGGCAGGATTTTTAAGGACGCACCCCGGATTGTCCAGGTCCGCGAGCCACCACCCTTCATTTGTTGAACGGGTTGCTTCGCGGCTGGGGTGCGTAACTGAAAACCAGGATAACCTACCATTGTTTGGGCCATTGTGGCGCTATGAGCCGGCGTGCTCGGTTACTCAAAAAGACCCAACGGGTACAATGTTTGAGGTGTTGAAAACCCGGGCAGAGCTGATCATGAAGCAGGCCCCAACAGGAATGGAGTACTACGGGGCTATATTGGCAGACGCGACGATCCAAACTGCCCTATATGCTGAAACGGTGCCCAACTGCACGCTGTGTGACATATATCGGGCCGGGAAAGAACCCGAGGCTATGGAAGAAAATGCCATTTTCAGCGTTGAAAAAACGTGTGCATTTGAAAGCGACTTTATCTCTGCAATAAGTTTGATGCCAGGAAAGACCAAATCGCCTTCGGCGCGGTTTTTGAGCAAGGGAATACTTGACAACCTCAGTAGCGTGCGGTACGTGAGCACGCAGCTATTCAAAATTCTCCAAGGGGGGACCAAGGCTGAGCGAGATCTTATCGAGTGCCTGGTCTCGCTTGCGATCCTTGGAGCGTTTCCGCACTGCAGGGTCGTTGCCCCAATCCCAATTCGGATATGGCTGTACAGAAACCCAAGTGCCGCGGTGCTTCAGGTTGCAGAGAAGGTCAAAAGCAAGATTCTGTGGCTCATGCTGGTAGAATTTATTAGTGGGGCAATCGATCGTCATCCACTTCTTGACCGAGCGCTGTACAGAACAACGCAGCACGAAACAAAACCGGCATTCCGGTTTAAATTGGTGAACAACGATTTGAAGTTACGCGGAGACGTGTTTAATTTGATCGACTACCACATTTTTGGTGGGCGCGGCGGAAAGGCACCCAAGAGCGGCCGGTACAATGTAACGGCCGAAAAGGTGCGGTGTGTGCCGGTGTCGTCCCCATACGAAAACGCAATTGCGGCCCACGGAATTAAACGGAAGTTGTCGACCAAGATTATCAACGAGACAACCGAAGCTGGCGGGTTTTTCCGGCTGTATCGCTCCGTTGTTAATCGGGCCCCATGGGGGCGATACATTGATCTAGACGTGATGGACTCTCTTGGCGTTCCAACCACACCCACCGGGCGCGCGCTGTATCTCCACGCGGTAGAGCAGAGGTCGGTTGGCTTGTCGCTTGTTCCAACGCTTGAGGTGGTGGAAAAAACACAACGAAGGGCGCTGTCCAAAGCGGGCCTCCATCCCACCGTCGAGGTTTGCACGCGGTGCAACTCGCTCCGGGAAACGCCCGCCGGCACAAAGCCCAACAAAGCTACCGGTGGAACGCTGCTCTGTCTTAAGAGCGGCAATCGCACATGCGCAAACTGTGGCTCTGATGCCATTGTTGATATTGATCCATGTGGGTTTTATTTCTTGTGGCTGTCCAGGCACATAGACAAGGACCGCAAGGTGGCCACCGTGTGTTCATTCTGTGGCCGTTTTGCCACCCCAGTCGCAATCAGGGGAAATCTTCCAATTTGCAAAGGTTGTGTTGCCGTTGAACCGACTTTGGAAAATCGGAGCGTGCTCAAGTGCGGGATATGCGACTCGAAGCTGCATCGAAAATCGGCACGCATGCAAGTTCTTTCAGTAAACGACCGGGCGATTGACGGGTGTTCTAAAAAAAGTTTGGTTTGTCACACTTGCAGTGTTCTTGAGCACCCGTTGAGGATATGGAATCTGAAGGCAATGAGGGATCATTTGGGGAAGGACCGACGGTCAAGGCGTTGATCGACCATGCACGGGTTTTTGTTTAAATCTAAATTCGCATCGGAATCCGTCTCTCAACTTTTGTTCCTCTTCCGCCCCACCCCTAACTTCCATTTAATTTGCAGGTGACATCAAATTTTACAGGCAAAGGAGTCTATGCGCGCGGGTCGGGTGAGGATTTTGCGCAGTACGTGGCGGGATTTTCTGTCCGTTCTGCCATTCATCATCATACCCAAATATTTAACGCCGGATTGGCTGCCATTTGTTTCCACAGGATTGTGCTTCCAAACCGGATGTCAGATTTTTCGTTGTTTTTGACCGAACTGACGCAGTGTGCGGGAAGAGGGTCGCAAATTGTCTACGTTGCGACCAGCGAAGAAGTCTGTCCCTTGTGACTGACAGTACAAAAAGTCTGTGGTGGGTTATCTCATTTTTTCTTACCGTCGCCTCGCGCCCGCCTGTGCCGACCTCAGACCAGACTGGATGTTTATCTTGGTTCCAGATTTGATAGCGGGAGTCCGATTGGTCGTCACAAGAGCCAAATCTATGCCCCATTGTTTGCCGGGGTTCTCCTCGGTCTTTTTGTGGCGGTTGTGGTTGCCTATTTTATGGCGGCCTCCCCGGTCGAACCTTTTCCCGGCTCGATGTGATATTACACTGACAGACGTGTATAAAGTTATCTTGGAAAATATTGTGTTGTGTAGAACGGCCACCCCGCATCTTTTGCAATGGTCGAGTATGTCAGGTTTATGCACAACGGTGAAAACACCGGTGAAAAAAAACCTCTTCAGTTTCAGAGGGGGGGCGCAGAGATACTTGCTATTATTGCACATATAACACTCATTTCTGTGTCCTTTCGCAGCGATAAAGTGAGCGGTCATCCTGATATACTTCTTCTCGTAATTATGTCGTTCATTACGATGGGGTTTCATGTTGCGTATATTATTGGAATAATTCATTGGAACAATCCGTCTATAGACAGCACCCTTTTCAGCTATAGCGGGTCTTCCCGAAATACACTCAAGTGGCTCGAGTCGGTAATTTTGGAATACATTCCCGCCCTGCTCATTTTGTACAATTCCAGGGTTTATTAACCCCGTGTCCCCACTTTTTTCAGGTATAGCATAACGGCAACCATCGGCACGGTGGCGTTGGCGCTTTCCGGAAGTCTGTCACTTGAATGTCCCAAATTTGAGGGAGAATGTACGGACAATGCAATCATTGCATTCATCGTGTGTGTTGCGGTCACCGAACAGCTCACAGGATATGCCTGGGATTGCGTCGACAATTTTGATAAAATAAACCCGTTGTACAAGAACTCGCTCTACAGAAATTGGTTTACCACCGCTCTGTGTCAAGGTGTTGAATTTGCGGTGCTGCTACTGTACAAAGGGTATTCTCCGCCGTGGATAGCCTACACGGTGACCTGGTCGGCGTTTGGATTCTGGGCGCTGTCAAGACTATACATTGACAAACACTACAACACCGGCAAATACAAGGGATATGCAATTTCCATATCCGAGCTGGGATATTCTTTGCTGTCTACTGCCGCAAAGGTCAGCCTGTTTGGAACCATTTTGGCCGAAACACAATAGTCGCAGATTCTCCACTAGAAAACAGCTGCGTTTATTTTAGTCAAAAAGGGTAAGCCATTCAATGGCCCGTTTTCGGCTTTGCTTGGCAGTTTTGGGGCCAAAAAGCGAATTATAGTAAAAGACGCCACGGCCCAGTGTGTGCATTTCTCCCTGTCGCACTCGCTTTAGTAAAAACTTGCCATTGGTTTCGTTTTCGGTCACAACGCCACCGGGATCCGACACACGCGCAAAAAGATCGCGCGCCCGACCGGGACCAGCAGAGGGACGGTCTCGGTCCTTTAACAACACGTTTCGCGTTTTGGGATGCTCGTACCAGTGTCGGCGTCTCTCTCCCACAAACCTCCGCAACGCAACTGCGGCCTCGGGGGGCAGGGCGGGGTCAAGAGCTACAATCTCAGCGTAGCTTGTTGGTTTGTCACGCAATTTAAGAGACAGTCGAAACAGGGTCTCGGTAAAGTGG